>Ga0065720_1019302_pt1 | contig 29465 bp, 24 predicted proteins | sample Thericmetagenome_FD_59107 | JGI IMG/M metagenome (GOLD analysis project Ga0065720, IMG submission 59107) | Thermophilic microbial communities from the Joint Bioenergy Institute, California, USA of rice/straw/compost enrichment - eDNA_2 v2... | ecosystem: Engineered > Solid waste > Grass >... | reverse complement strand
AGCTTGATAGGACTATACATTTAGCCTAAAGTAAATTTATTAATTTTGTTGCTCAATTTAGATAGAAAATTAGACCATATTATTAATAGATTGCTCAATGTTAGACAGGAATCTTATTTACAAAGTCATGTCAGAGATTAGACGTTCAATCTTTTACAGAGAATTCTCAAAATAATTTAATTTATATTAAGATAGCTAAGAATTCCTTTTCTTGATTGGCTTCCTTAGGGGCTTCAGAAGTGTAGCTTGTGACATTGTAGATTGTAATATTCCCAATAGCTGGATTGTTCCTACTCACAAACGCAAACATTTCACTTCCAGCAGGATACACCACAGTATCCTTTTGCTCTGGTAGTTGTACGCCTTGGCCATTTGAGTTATAGATCCAGAATCTATTCAAAAAGTCATAGACAACTACACCACTGAAGTAGTACTTTTGTGTACTGCTTAAACCTAAGGGCACAAAACCGTTTCCACTGTAGGAATTAACGAGTAAGGGAATGTTTGCCTGCTTAAAAATTGAGCCGCTAGTCATATTGTAAACAATAACATGAGAGGAATTAGCTGCGTTATTGGCAAAAATAACCAGGTCTTTGTCGACTTTTTGCATTCCCTGACTAAATAATTGGGTTGTTGGAGTAATAGTTGTGGTATTAACATAGGCGCTATTGTCAAGATCGAATGTATCATAGACCAATCTTCCATTTTTGGAGTGCAATATTTTTATGAAATTGTTCTTGTAATCAAGGAATGTATAAGAAGCTGCAGTATTCGTAATATAAACACTAATTTGACGGATATCAGTCTCATTATCTGTACTTACGATGTAGAAATTGGAGCCGAATTTATAAGTCACATTATAAACTCCATTTGGACCTAACCTGACATCTTGAAGTGCAAAGAACTTAGGATTTCCCCAGGAATCACAGTTCTCGAAGAAATATTGCTTCACAGAAGATTTACTTTTCTGGATTTCGAGGAAATAACAGCTTTTATATTCAGTCAAGTTAGAAGCTTCAGGATGATAGATGCCCCAAAGGAAGTCAGGACTGCCAAGCTCTTCAAAGTAATCAGACACAGGCATAGAGATAAATGTAAGTGGAGAGTTTGGCTTATTCTGAATCCAATATCCTTCTGCGCTGTAATAAAGTGTTGAACCATTGCCAAGCTTAACTGGAGGATTTCCTGTATCTGCTCGGAGAATACTAAGAGTATTTAAATCAACAGTCATTGAAGAAGAGTTAAAGTTGAGTCTGACTAACATGGTTCCGGCTATGTATTCAGGAACTGCTGGGATTTTATAGGAATAACAGAGTGCCCCACTTTGAGTAATTTGTCCATTGTTGGAAACATTAAAGACTCCAAGGTACTGATATTTGTTATCGTCTTGATAAAATGTAACGAAACGAGTATTATCAAACTTGAAGGCATATTTTACAGATGAAAGGAACGATTTTGTTGCTACAACTTGACCACTAAATGCCATAGATACTACTGAGATGGCCGTTTGATTTGCGACGAAAGCGATAAAGTAATTTGAATTGCTAAAGTCTGCAGAGCTGACGTATTGTGTTGCTCCTAAAGCCTTATAAGTTGTGAGATAATTCAAGTTATTCTTGCAAGATCTCCAAGTAAAATTCCAGCTATCATGAGCCTTGTCATATTGGACTACTACAATTGAGGAAGCCATAGGATAGACAGCAGAAACTGGAAGTGTGAAATCGAGCTTTAAGGAGAAGCTTTTGCAAAGATAGTTGTTAGAGGTTGTGTCATAAATATCAATATTCCAAGAAGTTAGCTTTGAAGTGATCTGAGGACCCATAATGATGGCATCATTGAAATAATTGACTAGAAGGACTCCAGTATCAACGATGGATGTAAGTACCTTATTTTGGATAGGATCCACTTGGGATATGCTGGTTGAATTTGTGGATGTGGAGCTTAGGATACAAAAAAACTTTCCTTGGCTGTTCATTACAAGATTTCCTTGAGGACAGACTGTCACTGAAGATGTACTGCTATCCTTGGTGTTGTAAGAATACCAGGAACTGTTATCAACATGGATAAGTTGTATATCTCCAGATTGGAACTTGATCGAGTCGATCTTACTAGGATAATAGAATTCTGTGTGAGAGATCAAGTTGAAGTTGGGAGGTGCACTGAAGGCGAGGCTCAATATTGAGATAAGGACAATGGATATAATCTGGGAAAATGAGGACATTTTACTAAATTTGGTTTAATTAATTATTGTTCGAATTTCATTGACTCTTTTACTTTAAACTGATATACATCATCTTAGACATATCTACGAGAAAGGCACATAATTCATTCAATTTTATTGAGGAAAGTTGGTTACCATTCCTGGTGCTTATTGAGGTTTTTTTCTCTCTGAAGTTGCTTTTGCTTCTCTTTTCGTTTCTCGCTTTCTTGAATTGCATGTTTCTTTAAATCCGTATAAAGATAATTGAGTACTCTATATTCTCTAGGATTGTGAATAATTTCTTTTATCTTTTCTTTATGAGTCGTCACTTAAGATATTTTAGTCTTAGGTTTCATACCTTTCTCATCTCCTTTGGAATCTTCTATAGGGGCTTCATCACTATCAGAGAATTCGGGTAAATCCTTCTTCTCTTTCTTTTCCTTCCAATCTGGATAGAACTCTGATTTTGTTCCTTTCTTCAAATTTGCTTCATGAGGATTATAATAGGGATCCGTCTTCTTTTTCTTCTTATTCTCTTGTTTCTTGGCAGTAGGTTGTTCAGCAAACGCAAACGTGATAGGATCATAAAAATGTTGGAAAGATTTGGCATTGGCTCTAGGATGCACTAGATCCATCAGGAAGGTCTTTTCACGATATCTTATCATGAACTTTTTGTTCTTCAATTCAATCTTCAGCTTCTTGAGATCTGCATATTTATCGTCTAGATCCAGCACAAATGTGATTTCCCATGCAAAACAAGTATCATTTTTGAAATCTTCTGGAATTTCATTAAGGGGCCAGAATCTGTAAAGAACCTTGACTTCATGGAATTCATCTAATAGCATTAAAATAATAGCATCTTGATCAGCCAAGAGCTTTTTCTGAAGCTTGGTAAACCCTTGATGTCTGTTATCTTACTCTTAATGGTAGTGAGAATCTTATTTTCTTCTATGTCATGAACTTCATAATTATCATTTTCTAGGAGGACAAATAGGTATTTCTGGAATAGAGTCCAGCAATAGACAGGTGAAGAGAGGGACAAGGTCTTAATTTCACCTGTATTGGAGAAATAGATTAAGAAATCAGTCTTTTGTTCTTTAAGTGTGATGAAAATATTAGTTTGTTCTCCATTTTGCAGCTTATATTCATTGAATAGATAGGTGTGCGTTTGATTGTAGGGGATTTCAGGTATAGAATCAAATAGGACTTGGCTTTGGCACTTTTTAAATTGAGCCTGGGCATTGAAGTCAGGGATTGGCAAAGTCAAGAGATATGCCTTTGAGTCTTCCGAGATAGCAATCAATTTAGATCCATCATGAGTTAGCATAGCATCCTGAATATTTTTTAAAGAGAGATTAACATGGACTCTTTCACTTCTTGAGATCATATCGAACATGTCTATGGTTCCTGTCTTTTTATTCATAATATACAAGATGCTATGTTTCAAGAAAACCATGACGTCTTCAGGAGAGATTTTTCCTTCAATGTTGATAATTTCCTTATCTTCTTCAAGTACCTCGCCCTGAACCTCAGTATTAGAGATCTTTGTCTGATGATTGTCATTCTGGTAACTAATTACGAAGGATGGTTTAAAATTATCCTTGTACTGTTCAATGTCCAGATCAGGATCAGTAAAATCAAAGACAAAGGTCTTTTGAATATGGAAGTCATATTGGCATATTTCTCCTTCTTTCCATTGGATGGTCTCTACAACAAAAAACTCAGAATTAAGGAAGTGAGCCTTCACAATAAAAACTTCAAAGGGAAATATTCCATGTACTATTCCATTACTTGTAGTAGTTCCAATCACATTATGCTGCCATAGTCGAACTTCCTTTCCATTCTTTCCATGGATTGAAAGATATTGTTCCCAACCAAGTTTCTCAGGCTTAGATTTTAGTGTGTCTATAAGTTCAATATGTTCCCTTGTCCCTCCAAGGCAAAGATCCACAGTTTGTTCTATAATATCAGGATTGTAGAGATCTTGGTTAAGTATTCCATTCTTGAAACTCCCATTAGTAGCTTGAAGTAATGTACTTAACTAAACCTCTGATATTATTATTTAAAATAATCATATCGTGAGGAAGATGCATCAATTTCGTATGGGTAAGCAAGTTGGTAAGGACTTTGCTCCAATAATGTGTCTGACAGTAGCTTTCAATAGCCTTACAGGACAATCCCAGATTAAATACATCTGAGGCAGTCAAGAATTGAAACAATTGTTTGTTGATCTCGCTTGCTACAAGAGGATTAGCTAGGAACTTGATCAGACAATCCGCTGAGCCAACTACCGAACTCTGCTCTTTCTCAGGGATGATCTTACGATATACAGAGTCTAACCAATCATGCTTTCGCTTAGGTTTCTCAGCAACTTGATGCCCATTGGAGGACTTCAAGGGCCTGCGATAATATCTACTTTTCTTATGCTTTGGGGCTTTCTCAGAATCGATTGAAAAATCATCTACGGCAAATTTAAACTCCTGGCTGGCTATCTTTTGAGTTCCTTTTGGTCGTTCGTACATATTTGTTTGCTTCTACTCAATTAATTTTATATATTTAGTATGACTATAAAGTTTAGAAAATAACCTAGAAAAGCTTAAAATCATGCTCTGAGCATTCGAGATCACTCAAAAGGCTCCTATTTAAGGAGTTGAATCGACAAATATGTACAATAATTTATTCTTTATGAAGTTGGTATACAGATAAATCTGTCACTTTCTAAACTTCCACTTCAGAGACACAGTTTAATCTAATCTTGGTGAGATCTCTCAAATTGTGTTCTTTCCTCTCAGTTTAAGCAAAGCTTATACAAAGTAGAAATGAAAATTGAGAAAAAATTTATCTTGTTTGACACAACATACAATCACATAAAATATGGGCTGAGGATTAACAAAGCTCTTCAATTCGTATTACCTAACATAAAACCAAGACAACCAGTTCCTAGATATCTAAAGATATTGCTGAAGGTTAACTCCTATTGTGATTGGAATATTTTAAACAAGAATCCTGGGAAATCTGACAGAATTTTTCTTTTAAAACTTTCCCATACGACCAGCCAAACCATCAGAATAGTAACAAGCCAGAATTTACACCATATCTGTTATAAACTTCTTTTCAAGCAAAGTAAAGGGATTAAAAAACTGATTTTTGATGAAGATGTTCCGAGCAGCCGTCAACAGTTGCTTATCCAAAGATTTATCAACAGGAGCCCTCACTTAACTACCCTAAAACCTCCAAATTATGAAGAACTAGATTATAAAGAGCAAGTACCAATACATTTTAGATGCAACAATAGGCTTCAAAACTTACATACCCAAATAGAGCCTGGGTGTTTACAGAAATATTTGGCTAGTCTTCAGCAGAAACTTCCAACTAAAGCAGTGGAATTGTCCTTCAAAGTACCCAAGTACAGATTCGAAAACCTAAAAATTTCTGAAAATCTGATAAAGAATATAGTATCTCTAAACTTCCCTGGATCGATCAATATTCCTATTAGAGATGAGCAATATTCTAGTTTAACTTCTCTTCGAGAGCTGGGAGCAACTGTTCAAATCCTAAAACGTGATCAAGTAAATTATCTATCAAATCTAATATTGTTGAAATCCTTACAAACTTTGAACCTGGAGTTATTAATACAATCAGAAGATGATTTAAAGAAATTCGCAAATAGAGCCAGTCTTCCTAGAGGTCTCAAGGAGTTCTTTTTTAAGTTAACTGCAAGTCAAGATCTAAAATGTAAAGGCAATCTAATAGGAACCAAATTGCTGGAGACACTAGCTGGCCTTAAAGATCTTACATCTTTTTATTTAATGATTAATAATGCTGGCAACTCCTTTCCTCAACAAGAGTTTGTAGAGACTGTTACACTAGCTGTTCAGTCAGAGAAAATAGAGTCATTCGGTTTAACTTGGATTGAAGCTTCAGACACTAAGGGCATCTCAAAAACACCGATCGTTGTCAGCATCCCTCTAAGTTGTAAAAAACTAATAGTCCAAGGGCCATACATCATACAATCTGATTCGAAACACATAATCTGTCCTAGAATAATAGAGCTCTCAAGTCATACTTTTCAAGCTTTGAAAAGCTGTATAGATTTTACACAAGTTGAATCGATTAAACTGGTCTTTAAGAGTGGAGATAACAAAAGTGTTCACAAAGATATCTTTCAAGTAGTTGGCAAAATATCCTTGTTAAGAAGGCTTCATTTTGATTCCAATCTGGTAGTTGACAAAGATCTTTTATATTTCTTACTGGATTTGCTCATTGGATTGAAGGAGCTCAGAATTCTAATAGGTAATTTCAGGGACTGGAGGGAGTCAGAGGAAGCTAATAAATTGCTGATGAGACACCCAATAACTTGTAAGATAAAATTCTTTTCTTTGTCTTTGGGTAATCACCAATTCAATAAAATAGGACAAATGGTAACCACATCTGATTGAAAAGGATTTGCATCATAATATCTGGAGATGTATGTCTTCTCTCATATATGATGATGGACGAAGTTTTATTTTCTTCGAACCATAGAAATTTGTATGCAAAAAATTATCAAAACTAATTTAGATGAAAGAGAGCTTTGTTACAAAAAGATTTCATAAGTTTTGACCGATGAAGCTAACGAATGATTCTCCTGTTTCCGTCATTCTTTCTTATGTCTGTGAACTGCTATTAGAAGTCGGATTACCTCTAAAGTTTTTATTTTCCGATCTAATTGCTTTTCATACAGAATGGGATGATTCTCCTGAAATGTTTTAAATTGTATCTCTATCGATTAGGAATCTTTTGAGTTGATTCATACAAGCTCTTTATTAGACTAATGATTATCTTGATTCCTAGGAATCAAAATAAATTAAAAGTGGTATATGCTCAATTCCTAGAAATATTTAGCCAACCCAAAATCAAATTCTCCTAGATATTCTAAATGTATTTTGTCGAAGTTTGTTAAAGAATTGGCTATTTCTAGGGTAAAATGAGCTTAGACCGTTTGGAAGTTACAAGATTTGATACAATAGCAATCTTAAATTGACTCCACAAACGCAACAGTCGATTGACCAAATCAGAGTGAAATGGCAAACATTTTGAATTCAGAAGTCATGAATTCTTAATATTTTACAAAGCAACTAATATAGCTTTAGCTTAGAGTACCTAAGTTACTAAAAGATTCTATGAAGTTCCATCCAAGATTATACCCATTTAATCTAATCAAGCAGGCTTTTCTTATTTTCCTTTCAACAAATGCTAAACTTTGGATAGATTATAAAATTTTCTGTTTCCAATACTATCAATATAAATGATAAGTAATTATGTATGCAAATTTAAGCATTTTCTGCTTGCTTAAGTAGGGCATCTTTTAAGTATTTTCGGACAATCTCATTACGAGGATCTTCTTTAGGATATTTCTTACAAAACTCACAAGCAGCTTCCCAATCCTTCGTCGCTTCGTAAATCTTCCATAAAGAGGCAAGGGCTGCCTCATTTCTAGGATTTCTCGAGATGAGTTCCTGATAATAGGTCATTGCAGCTTTCCAGTCCTTCAGTTGAGCATAGCACTCATAGAGATAGCAATGAGCCTGTCCATGATCCGATTCATAAGCAATGATGTTCTTATACCCCTCAATAGCGCGCTTCCATGAATCTGACTTGACTTCAACATCATTGGTTTCTTTTACCTGAGCCTGGGTATTGTCAAAGATTACTTTTAAGGAAGAATCTGGTGCCTGCTTCATAAGTTGCAAGTAAAACTCTATGAGCTTTACAGATGAACTTTTTTGCAGTATCATATGTTTTCCCCAAATATTCGTGGAGAATCATCATTTTACGACTTTATAAAACAATATTCTTGGAATTCTATCTAAAGATATTAACACAGTAGCATTAACTTTGTATTCTAAGAAATAATTGTTAGTGATTTTCTTTGCTTGATGGGAATTTCAATTTTAAAAGCATTTACTTTGGAAATTTTTCATTGTTCGTATTACTGAAATTCTATAAGTGAATTTTGTGCTACTAATATTAGAATCCATTCAATAAGATTACCTTTTTTATATTTAGCTAGAATTACAAGTAGTCCCTTTGCAAGCTTTAAAATACCTCTATCGGTAGTTTTAGAGTTGTATGACTGGATTATCGAGACTAGCTTTCTTAAATTAGGCTACTTAATCAGCCATTTTACTTTTTCTTTCTAGTGTGGAATAGCTTACTATTGATGCTTCATAACTTATCGAATCTTAAATCTACGCATAAATGACAATATCAGTACATATTTGAAAACCAGGCTGACATATATTTTCAGAAGAAACAATACATTGTAAAGTACTATTCAAACTGATAATGAACTTCTACAGTTCCAGCTTGAGAAGATCATTCTTCAAGTAAATCTTCCCCGAGTTAATTAGCGATATCTCACTTTCAAAGTTCGTATTCTCATCTTCGAAAGGAGAAAAATAAAACTTTCTTATCTGGTCTGCATTCTTATCTATATATGATACCAACTCAAAAATTGACTTTGGAGCTTTATTGAAATTTCCTCCCAAAGCTAAACTATACAGATTCTTTCTTTTTCCCAGCATTTTCATTAATGAAGCGATCTCTTCATTGCTAAAGTACCCTGCCCCCATCTTGAGGATCAACTTCTTTAAGGAACTCAAGTTTGAAATCATATCAGAAATGATGGTTTTCTGACTGGTAGTCAAAAATGAAGTAAATATGTCAATAGAGTGCTTGTTTGGAGTATTAATTTGTCGTACTTCATCAATCCCACAACAGAACTTCAGATATCTCAGCTTTCGTACGCTCGATATGCCCATAGCAAGATATCTCAGAGACATGGGAGATATCGTCATCAATTGTCCATGAACCTGACTGACGCCAAGCATTATAGAGAAAGACTCCAGTTTGTTTTTAGTTTGCATCCAATCTAAGAAGGATCTCTTGATAATAAGTTCTTCATCCAGAGAAAAGTCAAATATGATCTCTTGAAGAGAGGTAAGATCTTTTGATCTACTCTGGAAAAGATCTTCTAGGGCCCGACTTGTAGCGAAGGAATGGATGGAGATATAACGGAGAGACTTCATTTGCGAGATGGTTTCACCAAGCTCCTGAAAGGAGACTAGCATTCTTCTTGAAGAGAAGTTAGAATGAATGGTCAACTTGGTTAATTTGGTTAGACTTGAGAGAGATTGGATTGAAAGAAGGGTGAGATAAGAGGTCTTATGAGAGGTGGGGATAGTTTTATGGGCAATGGTGATTTGCTCGAGGTTCTTAAGACGACTAATGTTATTAAGAAATAGTTGAAACCTGGGCGAGATCTTATAGTTGGAAGGGTTTTTGAATCCACTGGTCATGCATTCAGGCAGCAATTCAATGTTGATGATACTCAATTTGGTAGCCTCTGTAAGAATCCTACTTAGGATTCCTTTATGAGGATACAGAATCCTTGAATAAAATGCCTGTATATTAGGGAATAATTGGATATCCTTAATAAATTCCCTATCCGAATCAGAGTCTTCCAGAGGAGGGATATATAGTGTACAGAGTTTGGGAAAGTGATTCAGAAGGTAGGACAGGGAGTACTGGTCATAGAGAAATTCTTTCAGAGGTTGGAGGTACAGGAAAGTCAGACTTCTAATTCTAATAAGGCTTTGTATGGCCCTCTTGTACAAAGCTATGTCCCTGGTATCGAGCGGATTTGTAAAGATCATGAATGTAGCGAATGTGAAGGATTCTAACTTGAATTTTTCAATTTCAGAAAACAATTTGACTAAATTTGGAATTTCATGGTTTTCGTGGGCCAGATAGCCCTTAAGGCTGATTGAATGAAGAGTCTTTGTTGCATTGTATCTCAAAAAGCGGGAGAAAGTTGGCAACGCTGACTGATTGATATTTATACCCTGGCAAAATGTGATGCTGCTGAGATGTCTTGTGAGCCTGGCAAATTTGTGAAACTTCCTGATAATCATAGAGATATCGATCTGGTTATCGAGTTTAACCTTGAGGGGGACCTTCGCGAAGAATTTTCTTGAGGAATTTGTGCAGAATGTATCACTTATTAGAGAAATGTAAGGAGTTTCCCTTGAAGGGAAATTACTTCCGGTGCAAACTATCTCTCGAACGTGATGGCGGGTCTTCCTTACTAATTCCACATGGCGATTTTCTATTATACGATAAGATATGAATTTAGTCTTGATTTTAGAAAGACGAAGGCTGTCTTCGAATTTTTCCTCAAGATTCAGAATAGGAAGTTTTCTTGGACTGTATAGAAACTTTGGGCTAGACTTCTGGCTTGAAGGAGAGAGTCTGGGTGAGAGCACAAGGCGCTGGGGAGAGCCTATTGGACTTAGCTGTTTTCTCATTGTTTTATTTAATAAATAATTTGAAATTCTTGATTTGTTGATAACTGAAATCTATGGTACTTCCTTGTATAAAGACTAAACCTCTAAGGCATTACATTTATTGTTTGATTGAGAAATTATAGTGGTTAGATTATGGGTAATATGATGTCTCAAATAAATATTTATCAAAGTAAACTTCGATAACTTAATAATCCAATATGGAAATTTATAACTCTAAAGGTTTAGGGTCATCTCTTCTGAGCATCATCAAGAAGTGAGCCCTGTAGTAGACATGAGAAGGATCATGTCCTTTTTTCTTAGACTCTTCAACAAGCTGAGCATGCTTCTCATGATTGGGATCTCCAATGATCTTCAAGCATTCAGAACAAAAATCATAATCATGGCAATTTGCACATGCCCATCTGCAATTCAATAAAGGGCTTTGTCTGCAGCCATCACAGATGATGTAAGTGCAAGCTTTCTCCTCCAAAATTTCTTTGAAGTCAGGGTCATCATCTTGGACAATTTCAGCTTTGTTAAGAACTCTTGCAAGAGTTTTGAGGGAGTTTGGCCCAGCTTTTTCATGGATGAATAAGAGTCCATGGGGATGGAACAAGTCATTTCCTGACTTGATCTCTTTAGTAAGCTCAACATCTGCACATTCAACACAGAAGGCATAGTCGTCTTTCTTGTCACATTGACACTTTGTGCAGACATAGTGAGGAACTCCTTCTCCTAAGGTTTTCTTGCAGTTAGCACAGGAGGTTCCGACATGAATCTCAGGAATTTCGTTCAAGCCAATTCTGTTATCAAGTTTATATTCTTTAGAAACACCATCTTGCAGCTTCTTAATAAGTTGAATAGCAATGTCCTTTTTGTCCATGCTAAGGAGTCCTGATAGATAAATTCTTCCGGAGAATGACTCAGATCCCTCCTTAAAAACTCTAGATCCGATAAGTCCACAAGTGAATCCTTGCAAGCTCTCAATAAGTTGCTTATTTTCTTCGACTATTTGATTGAACTTTTGATTGCACTCGCTCTCTTCAGCAAGAGAAATGGAAGCCTTTTTGATTGTTTCTTCTTTCTTTGTCTCAGTAGTAGTGGTTGTAGTTGTGGCATTGGCATCTTCTTTTTCCTCGATGAGCTTATTAATTTCTTCCTCGAGGTTACAGCTGGCAGGATGGCCTCTGAATCTGATAATGCCCTTCTTGTCAACTAAAAAAACACAAGGGATGCCGCTGATTCCAAACTGAGAAGCAGCGGGAGATCTGAAACCTCCGGGAGCGTGGTAGTGCTCAACCTTGTGCCAGTTTCTCTCATTGACTCTCTTTTCGACATCTTCGATGGAGTCGTCAAGAGAAATGCCCACAATTCTGGCTTTTCCTTTCCATTTCTCTTCATTCTTCTCGAGCATTTCCTGATTATGAGCCATAGGTCTCTGGCAAGGTCCACACCATGTTGCCCAGAAATCAACCAAAACAACCTCTCCAGATGGACAAGCAAAGGTTTTTTCCTCTTTGGAAGGAAGCATCTTCAGGTTGTCAAGAGTAGGGAATTGTTCCCCAGCACCGATGCCAGATTCTACTTCAAAGACATAAGTTTGACCATTGAAACCTTGAAGAATCTTCTGAACTTCATTCTCAAACTCCTGAACCTTAGGTTTCAAAGAAGAAGAAACAACTCCTTCAAAGACAAAGATTGCTTGCTTGCGAAGAGTTTTTGGCTGAATTAATTGTTTGTGGAAGGTGAATTCAAGAGCATTTAGACCAAACTCAGTCTGTTTAGCCTTGATTGATTGAATTAACTCTGAGAGTTTATCTTGATCCAAGTCAAAAAGATTTTTAGAAGAGTCCATAAATATTTAATTTTAATAGATTATAATTTGTATCAATGCATCAACCTTTTATACCAATGATCTCCTGTGCCTAATTGAAAATCTGACATAATTAAGTTGTGAATCGGATCTTTTCTGATATCAGAGACTCCAAAGTAACTTCATTAATTTGCCCTATTTCTGTGATCAACAAAATTCACCGATCTAAATCTCAGGTATTCTTGTCCTATTTCATAATGTTGACCTATACCTCGACCCGGAACGAGTCTAAGACCGTCATATTGAGATCAAGATAACTAGCGTACACTGAACTATCCAGCTTATGGTTTGGCTGCTGGGACAGCTTTTCCCCATAAAATTCCCTGATCAGAACTTAGATTGTTCAGATTAGGTGACTAACGGAAATAACTGACAATATCTTATCCATTCCTCTGCCAATATTTTCTAAAACACTAGGAAACATCATCATACACAGTCTTTATACGATCTTTGAACATAGACAATTTTATAGATCATTTTTCAGTCTCAAAAATTCTCAATTAGGTTCATTATAGTATATGATCGTTCAGAATTCTTAAGTTAGGATTAGACTTTCCTAGCCACTAAAATAAAAAGCGTTTACTCAAAGATGAGATGATCAGGAATAGCATTATAGTTTCTGAATGTTTTACTGACAAATATGCATGATCATATTTTATCGTTTTATTAATGAAAATTTGGGCAGACGATTTTCTATCCAAAACAAACGACTCTCTCTCAAAAATTTATAAAAGACAAGATTGTAATCCACCTTAGATCAAGAAGAACGATGGGATTTTCTATAAAATTTCAAGTTAGAAATTTTTCATAGTTTTAATCAATGTGATGATGTTGGAAGCAATAAACCACTAGAGACACGAGACGGATCTCTTATGTACACCAAGTTCTTGAGAAATTAATGAACAAGGGTCTTCATAATCTGATAATGTTCAATCCTCATCCATTTTATTTGGTCTAGCTTCCTGATATTAACCTTGGAACTTTACATCAAGAAAACTTGCTATAACTCTCAGCCTGCTTTCCACTTTCTTCATCTTTCACAACCACTGCTTGTTTCATATCATTAACTCATATGGATTGGTGCATCAGCTTGTCCAAAATACGAAGATTACAATCTCTTATGAACATAACTAGGAGGGTCTTAGTCTAGACTGATTCCATAATTTCTAAATTATGTAATTTATCCCTTTCAACCATACCAAAGCTCATCTGGAGTATCAGCATTGCCAAGCCTCCTATAAATTGAAGTGTATAGTCTTGAAATAACGAGGCTTGGTCTATAAAGGCTCGAGATTCAATATCTTTGAAGTTGAAGACTCCTTCTTTGATCATGTTTTTTCTTTTCCTTCCGTAAATGAATATGAAGGAGGTCCTTTCAAGACTTAGCTCATGATGTTTAGAACGAAGAGAACCTAATTTAGCTGACAGCTCCAGTGAAAAAACATCACGCTGACTTCAGATAGTTTCTATTATATGTTAATTCATTTGTTAGTTTGTTAATGTGCTTTTCTCCTCGACTATCAGAACAGATAAGAAGAAATCAATTTCTTTTCAGCTTGGCATAAGGCCTGGACCTTATTAAAGAGCTAATTTTAAGGATCTCTAATTCTGGTAAAAACTTTGTATAGAACATTCCTCTAAAGTTTTTTTCTAATTCTAGAACAATTGAATATGAAAAAGATCTCTCTAGGCTATTCATGTATAGAGGATAGAAACAGAATAGTGTTTTACTAAGAGCTAATCTCATAAACAGGAGAAATTCTCATAGGTTTTCCAGTGGCTTGTGTCAATTGCTACTGACAGAATATCAATCAAAATGCCTGAAGAATGTATTGTTTGCACTTCTTCTGCTCTTTGGAAGTGTCTATCGAAGAAATAATGTCCTATCATGAACCAAAAAGCAATCCACTTTATAAAGAGAAAAGAGAGAATATGACTTGAGTGGAGTTGCAGTAAAAGGTTTTGGCACATGATTAAAGTGAGGTTTTTCATGATTTACGCTCAAAATTACCTGGGCTATCATAGCAAATCACTTCCTGGGGGAATTCCATATTTGGTTCTGTAACTGCTTAAAATTAAACCTAGTCTTATATATCGTTATGTGAAATCTGAGGGAATCTGATTAAGTTATTCACAAAGGATTCAGACTGTCTGTTCTTCCGCGTACCTGAGTAGCCTGGTTTGCATGCTCATCCAGTCAAGAATACTGCCAAATTACCAAGTTCCCTTAGCATCTGGTTCTAATTGACAATTTTTAGCACCTGGTTCCTAAAAATGACTCTCATGCGAATTATTAGAATCCATGCTATTTCGCGATTAAACCTTGAGTATAAATACTCTCAGGTTCCTACAATAATAATAATAAACAAAACACCTAAGACAACACACAAAAAACATCCCAATACTATTTACAATGGAAGATATTGATATTACCGAAAACCTTGATGTTGTTTTTAGATCTTATGCTGGTCCTACTGAACTTATGGATCATAATAGATTTCTCAAGTTCTTCAAAGACTGCCATCTGTGTGACAAGAAGTTCACAGTTACTGATGCTGACCTTCTCTTCTTAAGAATTAGTCAAAAGACTGCCAAGAAGATCGACTTCAAGCAATTCAAGGATGCCCTACAGTACATTAGCGACAAGAAGGGGCTCACCCTTGATGAACTACTTAGAAAGATTGGAAAGTTCTGCTTCTGTGGACCCATATACCGCGGTACTCAAGCAGCATACAACCCACTCTATGATGGCAAATTTATTGAAGACAAGGACATCAAAAAGCATAATGAAAGAAAAGCCATTGAAATCAAAGCTTAAGAAGCTCTGTTCATAAAATTTACTAGAGATTGTTTTTCGCTGTAACTTATTGTATGGTACATTACTAACAAATATACTACAATATGTGTCGCATTACTCCTTACCAAGCAGTACATTAACTTTTCTCTTTGGTTCCTCTATTAATTCCTTCATGTTAGTTACTAAGTAACAATAGTAGAGCTAGCCTAATACAATAAATCCAAATAAATAACCAAATATATCAGAACATATCTTATTTTATGAATCCTGAACAGCCTCTTACATCTGAGAAGGCCAAGCCTTCAATCCAGGAAACTAGTGGGTTGTCGGTGAAAGCCCCCTTACAATTGTTACCTGAAGAACTCGAAGAAAGAAAAAATGGTGTCAGAACAGCATCAGCATTGTCCAAAAAAGCTAAGAGAGAGCCAGAAAGTCACGATAGAGGAGTCTTTGCCAAAACTGAAAGAAAAGAAGATTGATGACCCAGTACTCGCCCAGTGGAGAGAGAATTTCTTAGTTGCCAAAATCAATCATCAAAAACAGCGTTCAGTTGGGAAAATAGGCAGAGCCAGACGAGTCCCAAAAACAGTCGAACAAAAGATGATCGAGCCTAATGAGAGAGTCTCTCCTGCAACAAGCAACAAGAAAGCCATCCAGCGACGATTAAAATTGCCTCCAGAGCAATATCGTTCCCTCATCATCAAACAGAAGAAAATACCTAACTTTCGAAATGTGGGAGTACGATCTTTATATCCGAATTCTTAATTATTTAGCGATTCAAGACCTTGCAGAATGGGTTTCATCTTTAGAAGAAGAAATTTCAAAGCTATCAAAACTTTAAAATTCTACCAAGTAACTGAGGACCAAGCCTTCAGAAACCCCATGAAATTTCTCATCACACCAATTACAATACTCAACTCGGTTAAAAACCTCGTTTATAAATTAAAGTCTTCAAGAAGATGCAGAAAGGAATATATGAAGCCCTTCAACAAGATGACTAGACTCAGAAACTTGAGTGTCAACATTCAGGTCAACAGAATAAGCAGAATTTTCTTCCAAAGTCTGGAGAATCTGGTTCGTATCTCAACAAACTTGAAAACCTTCAAACTCTATACTATGGGAACTATCGCCTCAAATCACTTCAACAGCCTAGCTAAGAAGCTAGGTTCTATGAAGCACCTTGAAAAGTTAACGTTAAATATCGATAGTTTGGACAGCCCTAGCAGAATAAATAATGAATTCTGCTCTAATCTAGCGGAAAGTCTCACAGAAATGAAGAGACTACAGTCTTTAGACTGGAGTCTTGAAGGATCTATTATTGATAGCTATGGCTATGAAGCTTTTGGACATGCTCTTGCTCAAGTTCCTAGCTTGAAGGCAATCAATCTTTATATTCCAACTCAAGAAATTGTTCAGGCTCAAGTTGATGAACTCCCAATCCAGCAAGTGAACAACAATCAGCAAGACTTTCGAAGCTTATTTACAGCTCTAAGCTGTCTTCCTAACATTTCAAGAGTCAATGTTGGACCTATTACAGGTCCCTGCTTCCAAGGGAAGAATGTCGTTCTCTTTGAAATCCTCTCTCAGCTCACTCAAGTTCAAGATCTAGAGCTATGCCTATTTGGCCAAACCATACCCTTCTATAATCTGAATCCTCTCAGGGACTGTTTATTGGCCCTGAAGAACCTCAAAAAACTTAAGCTCACTTTTGAACTTGTTCAGATTGTTCCGGGTGGTGAGTTTGATCTTTATGAGATTTCTGAGGCTTTAGATTGTTTCCATAATCTAGAGAGTCTGAAATTTGCGTTTAAATACATCCAAAAACGTATGAACCTCCCCTATACTTCTAATCCCTCCCCTTTGCCAATTGCAAGGTTTGAAGTACCTTGTAATTGACATAGATAGAAGCTATAATCTCTCTGAAATTGACTATGATAATCTTAAATTCCTCGAAAAATTCCCTAAACTCGAAAGGGCAAACATACTAGGATGGATTCTTGAGAAAAGTGATACTTCTGATGATCTCTCCTTATTGGTTGGTAACCCAACAAAACTGTTGGAGAAAAGAGCTGTCCACCTTAAATTTCAAGAGTATAACTTAGCAGGGGATTTTGCTGCCCGTAATTTCCCTCAAATGGTTCCCACTATTTCTCATGTTGATAGTGTTACTCTGGCCTTGGATCAGGTTTGCACTGTGGCCAGACATCTGAGATAATTAGATCTTTGGAGCAGATTAGTGGACTAACGGAACTCAACCTGGCGTTAAAAGACTGCAGTATGGAGCTTAACCAGCTCGGTGAAGTTTTGAAGCCTCTTGCAGAGAAACTTCCTCTTAAGAAGTTCAGCTGCTTTATTGAAGATTGCTACATGGTTGAAGAGGGCTTTGCAGTCTTTAGTACTAGTATAGGCCTAATGAAAGACCTTGAAGAATTATCAATCAATTTTGGAGAAGGCTATGACTGCTACGGCACAACATTGTCTTACTTTTACAGATGCCTCTCTAAGCTTAAACACCTTAAGAGAATAAGAATCAGCCATCGCGACATCCATATCTGTCCTGTTTTCTGGGTACTAGCTATGGACTACGTTGCGGATATGACTCACCAGTTGGAAGCCCTTGAACTCATCTTCAAGAGGATTGAAGTGTTTGAGAATACAATTTTGGAAGTCTACTGTGACACCATCGAGAAATTGACCCACCTCAAGGTTCTCAAAATTATCTTGGACGGTAATGTTCAGTTCAAGGAAGTTACTCTTCAGAGGTTTGTGAAAATTATCCGTGGACTTCCAGAGCTTAAAGACATTCAATTTAATTATGGGCAGCTTGAAACACCTCTTTCAAAGGAAACAAGAGAAATGCTTGCTGTCTCTGGAAAGAACTACCTGAAACATCGAAGCGAAACTCTATAGGTTAAAGTCACCAAAGAAAGCAGCAAGCTCACGTCGCAGGATGAAACTCTATGATGATGAGGAAGAGCCTCTTCTTCAGATTCAGACTACAAATAAATGTCTATTCAGTCAAACTTGCAAGTTGAAGATTCAATAGTTGATCGTAAATTCATGAAAACGTTGTATGTCACTTAAGAAAATAAACTATCTACACAATGATCTGCCCTTCATGCACTCCAAGCTTGCACGTCATGAACGCAAGACATCTCAAGGAGAAACATGAAATACAGGTTACGTCATGATGTCGTCACAGTGATCAATATTAATAATAATAAGAAAATAAACAATTGACACACATGAGATCCTCGATTTCAACTCAAGTCTAAGCTTAAGTAAGACTTTGATCAATATATCAATATTAAATATCCAGATTAAAGATCGGATCAGATGAGTACAAAGTCAAAGAGTCTTTTCGAAAATATTGAAGAAAAAAGGGCAGCATACCCCGTGAACAGTGGAAAGTTAACAATGAGGACTAAGAGTAAAAAAGCTGCTTATTCAATGGATCAAGAGGAGATTAAAGAAAAACTCCCTCCTCCAGAGAAGATAGCTCTTCGTACCACAGAGATGATCTCTAACCCCGAACTCGAAGCTTGGAAGGCTAAAATCCAACAAGAGAAGGCCCATATGATTGGCGTAGGACCTGTCTCCGCATCTTCAATAACAAAGAATAGCACGAAAGGAAAAATCTTTAAAACAACAGGAAGGACTGAAATTAAAAGAAAAAGACTTCAGCTAAACGAATCAGATTACAGAAGGCTAATCATTAGACAAGATAAGATGCTTGATAACCAATTTGAATTCTATCAGTAAGAGTCACACTACTCTTCTAATGTTAAATAGAACACTCTCAATCTCGAAATCTGTTTTCCTATTTCGCAGAAAAAGCTTCAAAACACTAAGAAGAGCCACATTTTGCGGAGAAGAAGGCGAACATAATATAAAGAGCTGAATAAAGCCATTAAGGTTGCTCAAAGGCTTGAATATAGTTACTGTTTATTTCCCTTACTACGATAAGCTTCCTCCCTTCCCCATGTTCCGCGTCTTCAATAAACGTTCAAATATTAAATCCTTGGAGATATCTATAAATACCTCGTACAAGTTTAGGAAGATCCCTTTTAGAAGTCTTTCAAGATTTATTTCAGTCTCCAATAAGGTAGAAAACCTTCAAGTCAGCCTCTCATCCCCAGAAGCCACAACTTCAAGGCAATTTACAATTTTTGCCAAAATTTTGAGATCCATGACCCATGCCAAAAACATCCAAATTGAAATAAGCGACTCATTAACCAAAAGAGAATAAACGACAACTTCTTGACTGCTTTTGGTTTCAGCTTGAGGAAAATGTCTACTCTTGAGGATGTAAGTTTCACTACTTCAACATCCTCTATTACCAGTATTGGATGCGAAGGCTCTGGAAATCACATCAAGGAAGCTAAGAGCCTCAAAAAAAATCGAATTGAGGTTATTTGACTCTGAGAGAACTAATAGGGACACAATGGTACTGGAATCAGATGATGATCTGGTAGTAGAGCCTTTTGATCTGAGGATGAAAAGGGAGCTAATCTAGCAAAAAAGCCAGGAGAAAAACCAGTCAAACTTGAACCAGGTTCAAATGGCGCCCTCATGCTTATCTTCCAAAGCCTATCCAGACTTTCTAACCTTGAAGTTGTTAAAGTTGGACCTTTGGTTGGAGATATCTCTTCTATCGAGAAAAGTATCTACTATGACCAAATGGTTCACTTAAAGCAAATTAAAGAGTTGGAGTTGAGATTTACCAAGTCTATTACCTTTGGAAATTTGGACACTTTCCGAAATTCACTGACAAGTCTAGTCAATTTGAAGAAGCTAGACATCAACTTGAGAGGCTGCACTCTAAGCAAGCAGGTATTCTTTATTGAGCTAAGCGAGGCATTGGACGAACTACATCAGTTAGAGTCTCTAGAATTTGACCTAGGCTTTCTCCCTATTGATGACTTTGATATCTCATCTATGATCCCTCCCCTTAGCAAACTGAAAAATCTCAAAAACCTGAGCATAGAATCAGATGGCACTTCAATTAATTCCCTCCACAATGCAGTTGCTGAGAACTTTAAATTCCTAGCAAGATTCCCAAGCCTAGAGAAGGCTGAGATATGCCACTGGAGTTACAGAGTCCGAACAAAGGACAATGACATTCAGCTTTTGATGAGCTCCAAAGAAGAACTTGCTAAGAAGGAAGAGAAGTTTTTCGACTTTGACGATGAAGATATTACTGGATATATCTTTATATGTAGCTTGAAAGAATACGTGAAACTTCTCAGTCAATGCAAAAAGCTTTCACTTAATTTCGGGAGCCTGCCTATCTTCGACAAGAAGCTCAATGAATTTGCTGAATTTATAGTCTACTTAAAGTATCTCGAAGATCTATATCTTGGGTTTGGAAGAAGGCAGGGTTTTAGTGCAGTTAGCTTCTCGAACCTAATAAAAAGTATTTCAGAGGATCTTCACTTGAAATCCTTTGGTTTTAGATTTTATTTCGGCAGTTTCGAAGACGAAGATTGTCTGCGCATCGACAAGGAGTTATCCAAATTGGTTAGCATAGAATCCCTCACAATGGAACTAATGCGAGACCACAATAATCTGGATGGCGTATTTTATAGGTGTATCCCGAAATTGCCTAAGCTGAAATCCTGAGAAATTTGAACTTGTGTTGAGAGATTGCGAGAGACTTGAGGATGAAACACTTGACTTATATTTGGAGCCCCTCGCAAAATTGAAATCTCTCAATTCTCTCTCCTTACTCTTTGAGACTTGGACAGCCTTTGGACAGAAAAGAAACTTGTTGAATTCTGTAAGAAGCTTAAGGAATTTGAGTTTATCAAAACTTTGCAATTTAATATTGGGTTCAAGGAAGATTCCACTGAATTTAATGAAGCTGAGATTGTAGGAATACTAGGAGAAGGGGTTGTGAGCACTTGTGAAAATGCTTATAGACCTAACGGCCGACCGCAAACCAAGACGCCTTCAAGGAGAAGAAAAATTGCAAAATCAGGAGCAAGAAGTTAAAGAAAATATAGTAGATCGTCGATAGAGTCTATAGATTCAGATCTCTAAATTTAATAATTTATGTGAACTCTATATGAGCTGACTAATATCTAACTCCATATTACAAAGTTAAAACAAATGATTTCTTCCATTTTTATATTTTCCAATTGGGCTCGACAGAGATTGTTGAAAACTGGGGCTGAATTTATACCAAATTTGTTATAATAAGAACATCTATCTACTACATGTGCATTTAAATATTACAGAATACAGATATAACTATAGGAAATGAGCTAGGTCAGATTGTCACACCCTAAAGATCAAACCTGATCACTCTTTGGCCTGATGCTGTCATTACAGGAACCATATCGAAGCTTATTCTACGATCCTCTAAAGCAGAGGATTCTTCTGTGACCAGGCTTTCATTTTGATTATTATGACTAACCACCCTGTATACTAGAGCATTGATAAAGGCCAAGGAATGGCCAAACAATATATGCATGTATGCTAAGGGCGCCCAGGCTTCCTGATTCCTTCCTCCATTCAAGCATATATCCAAGCTGGAGGGCAAAAAGGCAATAGCCAGCCCTGCAGGATACCAGAATAGCTTCTTTGCATTGATATTATATGCTGTAATAAATTCTTCAGGTAGATGTTTCAAAGTCATGTATTGCTTGAGGTAACAGCCCAAGATCACTATAAAGCCCAAGCCAAGAGGGAATATTTGATATGTGAACAGGAATGCCCAGGTTTGATATTTTGCAGCGTAGACATCATCAAGTGACTCGTTAATAGTAACCCAGCAGATGCCATCAGAAGAGTTTCCATATCCTATACCCATGAATTCGAAGGCTGGTCTAAAATCATTATTTATGTAAAACTCTAACTTACAATAATCCCATGACCAAGACAATGAAGGCCGTGAGGGAGGATGCTTGAACAAAGAATCTCTGTTGGTTGAACTCTTTGGGGTTCTGGATTGTTTTCATTGACAAAATGGCGATAAACATGGACATTGAAACTGAAATTGACGCTCCAGCAAGCCTTAAAACTCCTTCAATGAGACAGATATAGTGATCAGTGTTGAATATCTGGAGGATATTGGCTATGGTGAAAATAAAGTCCCCTATCCCTAAGAGAAGGACCATTCTCATTGCAATACTTAGGACAGGAAGCTGTGCCAGGGACTTGAAAAGATACAAAGTGCCCCACACGGATAAGACACTGGCAATGATGTTCAGGCCCAATAACACATCATAGTTAAGTGATGCCATTGCTATCTTATGAGGGTTTGCTACTTCTGAGTAATTGTATTTTTATTGTGCATTTAATAGGTTGGCACCCAATATATCCACATGAAATAATTAAAATCCTAGTGAACTTACTCAAATCTCTGAACTTAGTAAACTAGCCTGTCCTAAAAGTGGGTTTATGCAGCTTCGCAAGAAGTTATTTTGTTATTTAAGTAGAGATATCAAATTACTATATCAAGACCCATTATACACCTAATATGAAGTGATTAGAACAAAGCCTTGCTAGATCTTTCGATCTCAAAGACTTCCATTTCTGTGATGCAAGTCAAGGTCTTCTCATAGAACTCTTTTTCGTTGTTCTCATCCAGAGTCAACCCATCAAGGTCAATCAGAGCCATACAGATCGACATTTCTGGGATTAGATCCAGCTCATAATTCTTGATTGCATCTAATAATTTAGCATTGTATCTGCATTTTTGTTTCCAGGTTAACTTGAAGCTTGGAGTCAGGCAATAGGTTCCCAATTTTTGAATAGGGTCTCCTGAGTCTTTCTTGATCTTTTTATGGGTAAGTGAGAATGTCAAGCACCCTTTCTGCGTAGCTCTGTAACAGCCCATGATCTCTCCTTTCTGAGTCTTGACAAGCACCATCGAATTCCAGAGACTCAGCGCCTTTTGGGCTACCTTATCGAAGTCTGAGCCATCTCTTTGAGCCCTGGCAACAAGCTTGAGATTGGAAGCATCACTCTCAGATGCCATGAACTTCTTCAGCATGCCAATATCATGATAGCTAGCTATTCTGGAATCAAGGGACAAAGTCTTGAGATTGAAGATCTCAGCATCGATCCTCATCATAGGTTTAATCACTCCTTCGAGTTGTCTTTTGATAACATCTAATGCACTTTCGAAGATCTTAGGGTCACAGATAGGACTCTCAGGGAGTCTGTCATTCATGGCTTCAATTTGCTTCTTGAACATATTCATACTATCCAAAATAACACTCTGGGGATCAAGGACCCTTTCATCAAGGATTTTATTGGCTTCTTCAAATTCATTGAGGAAGCCCCTCATTCTGATGTCGAGCTCAGTAATATCAGCTGAAGCATTCACTTGTTCGAAAATGTCCTCAATAGTAAGAGTCTTATGTTCCTCGTCAAAGGAATAAAATTTATTCATCTTTTTTCTATACTCTTCCAGGTTCTTAGCATATAATTTCACTTGCATGTCTAACTCTGCTAGCAGTCTTTGCTCGTGATCTCTTAGAATTTTCAGGACTTCATCTTCAATTGTTCTTACATATTCCACCACTCTTGTTTTTTGCTTCTGAATATGCTGGAAGAAACGACTGTTGAAGCTATCTTGTTTGTAGGCGAGTTCCGCAAGCATCTCTGGAGGCTTAGAATCAACCTTGAGGGCGTCAAGATTTTCTAATTGTATTTGGATCTCGCATAGCATCCTTTCAAAGGGAACAAATAAGGGATTCAGATTGGGATCTGCATCAATAACGCATTGTGTACAATATAAGATTTGTGGGGCTGTGGCTCGATTGAGAATTCTTGTAATTTTGGATTCGGGATGTTTAGGACACTTAAATTCTCTCAATTTAACATTCAAAAGGCCTTGTTCTAAGAGCTTGAGGGTGGGATTTTGAGGAACTTCAGGTTCAGGTTCCTCAACTTTGGTTTCTATGTCTCCTACGACTGTGATACCAGATAATTTTAAATGATCTGCTTTGACTTGAGGGGACTTGAAGGCCTTTGCCATCAATTTATTTTTTTCAGGAGAAGCAGCAGATTTAATCTGAACGCTGGCGCTCATTTTATTTGCAGGAAGGTTCTTGAATCTTAGAGCCATTTTATTGCAATTATTAAGAAATATATAAAGTCAATTGCCTTTGTAACTTATTATTATTTATTTATTGTAGAATTGGATGACACATTACAGGACTTGGAGAACATGGTTTCAAGTAATGGAAAAGAGTATCAATAGATCGAACTTTGTAGAACCATATCTCTATCAATGATTCTAATAAACGAAAAATTTTAAGATCGATCAGATTTTGCTTCTATAAGAAGAGCGATGATATTTCTGATAAAGGTTTGAAATTTGTAAAAATAAAAATACTCTCAAAAATGGAAAGAGTCAGATTAGAATGCCCAGTTTGTATGCAAGAATACAACACTAGTGACAATGAGCCCCGAATATTGGCATGCGGCCACACTCTTTGTCTCGACTGTATTCGCATGCTCCTGAACCCTCAACTTTTCTCGACAATTACAAAATGCCCTATCTGCAAGGTTGTTATTGGGGCCCAACATTTAATGACTGCCAATAGTTATCCTAAGAATTATGCTTTACTTTCCCTTCTTCAAGAAGGCCCTAAGTGTCGAGTTCATCATTCTCCTGTTGAAATGGTCTGCTTAGATTGTAAGTCTGAAATGTGTTTAAAATGTGTGAGAACCCATTCAGGCCATAATATTGATACTTTGGACCAATTTTTGGTAGACACCAATAAAAAAGTTATGGAAATCAAGCAAGTTAAAGCAAGCTTTAAGGAGAAAATCTCAAAAGGAGAGCAGGTTGTTGACTGTAAAAGGAACTACTTGTTATGGAAAACAAAAAATGAACATAAGATATTACAAAAAGAACTTGAAGATAGGACTTCGCAGATTATTGACTCAATTAATGAACAACTGGAGCCAGCACTTGTTAAAGCAAACTGTATAGCGGAAAAGAAAATTAAGATTTCAAATTCATCATTTGAAGAAACGCTCAGAAAATGGTCTCACAAAAGGACTGCGGAGGAAGCTTTTAAGATCCAAGATATAGATGCCAAGGAAATAAAACGCGAACTAAGGGACCTGAATGCAGATCATATATATGACTTGGTGCTAGAAACTACAGAGGCGATGCAACCTCAAAGTGATCAAAAGTTCTTAAAGCTTCTCTCGGTCTTCAATCCATCATACAGAGGCAATGACTCGCTTTTGCTTATGATAGATCCACTGGATATTATTGTAGAGAATAATCACATAGTAGTGAGAATGATGGATAGTAATGACTTTGAGCCTAAGTGTGAAGATATAGAAACCAAGTTCAAGGGCTACCAGACTGTTTATGTCGACTTTCAGGATAGCGCTATCTTGAAAGATCACCACCATAAACTACAATTTATCTTTGAAGAAATTAATAGTAGAAATGGTATTATAGAGATCACGTTAGATCTGAATTCTCGAGAAATTTATATCAAATCCTTCTGTGAAGTGATTGTTTCCCTGAATTTTCTTAAAGGCTTGAAAAAACTGGACCTGAAGTTATTTAATGCCAGGATTCCCAATGTGGAAAATACTAAGCTTTTAAAGGGGTTGGCCCTTCTTCCATCTAATTTAACTGAGCTCTCTATATGCCTTAACTACATTAAAGTTTTTGATAATCAAAGAGAGATAGAGTCTGAAGAGGAAATTCGCTCATTCACGAACTTTTTAGATAGAATATCAGCCATGACTCACCTTGAGTCTTTAGATCTGCTTTTAATGGGCTGTGACTTACCTGATAAAGCAATTCCTATTGTGGCCGAATGCCTTGAAAAGCTAGATTTGAAGAAACTGATGATAAATATTAGCTGTAATCCTTTCCTCTCACGAATAGGAAACTTGACGTCTCCAGTTGGGAAGATGAAAAACTTGTATTCTTTGGGACTTAGTCTGGGAGCAAACCCATATGTTCCTGTTCAAGAACTAAAAATGTTAATTACTTATCTACATGATCTTAGGGCTCTAACAGAATTAGACTTATATTTACTAGACATTCCCTCCTTGGATGATACTACGATAGAAACTCTTCAGCGCTTCTTAGAAAATAATCAAGGTTTGACAAAGCTATCAATTTTACTCAGAGGAGACTATCTTGTGTCTGATTCTGCAATCAAAGGCCTTATTAGTTCGATTAACGCTTTACAGGAAATAAGACATTTGACTCTGAACCTGGACATGATAAATCTGATAACAAGAAAATCTTTAGGGTTATTGATTAACTTCCTCGACAATTCAAAAGCTTTGGAGTACTTTGACCTGAGTCTTATTGGCGTTATAGCTGTTGATGATCAATTTGTCGAAGATATTTGCACTTCTCTCAAACGACACCAATATTTAAAGAGTTTATTTATCACGCTCGGGCTATCATCTAATTTGACTGACACTTCAATCCACCATATGATTGATTTAGTAACTTTGCTGCCTTATTTATCAACTCTTTCCTTCAGAATCTTAGATTCTGAAGAGATTTCAGATGAAGGAGTAAAGACTTTGGTTCAAGGCTTTTCTAAACATCAAAGCTTACAAAATCTTACTGTTGATTTTAGTGGGTGTTATAACCTGTCAGAAAGGACTGTAGAACAAGTGAAAACTCTTGCATCTATGGACTCCAAACTTCGCTGGCTTCAGGCCACTTTTGATAGATGTTTTCAAATTAGAGAAAGATTTGTGACGAAAATGTTGCATTAAGACCTCATTAGGCTTATAATGAATTAACAAATCTTTCTGAGGGTCTCATATTTTCTGAGGAATATTTTAAATATAGATCAATTCATCTTGTATAGAAAATAGTTATAATCTTTTCTTCATTGTGTTTACGAATTTGTACTGAGAGTTCATATCATTCTGTGTTAAATAAAATCGGAATAAAATCTACTGTATGTATAAGATTAAAAGAGGGAAATATACGAATTTGGATCATACTTCATAAGGACTCTATTTGCATTGTACAAGGAAACGCAATTTTCCTTGAGAATGAAATCAATCTCAGAGAACAGAGAATTAATCAGTAGGGCAATAATCAAGTCTTCACATCAGCTTAGAGCCTCGAACATTAGTACCTATTCGTTAGAGAAAGGCTTCTTGTTAACACTCTTGACAACACCGACTGCAACTATTCTATTCATGTCCCTGATTGTAAATTTTCCCAATGGAGGGTACTCAGCGAAGGTCTCAATGCAAAGAGGGTTGGTAGGAATCATCTTAACATCTCCAGAATCTCCATTCCTGATGGATTTAGGATTTTCTTCAAGAATGCGACCAGTTTTTCTGTCAATTCTAGCTTGGATTTCTTTGAACTTGTAGGCAATGTGAGCAGTATGGCAATCAATTACTGGAGTATAGCCATTGCAAATTTCGGTAGGGTGGTTCATGACGATGACTTGGGCGACAAAATCAATTGCAGCTCTGGGAGAATCATTCTTAGAATCACCACAGACGTCACCCCTTCTGATATCATTCTTGCCAACACCCTTGATATTGAATCCAATGTGGAGCCCTGGAGTTGCTTCCTCGAGTTTTCCGTGGTGGCTTTCAACAGATTTGACTTCGGAGGTAGCTCCACTTGGAGCGAAAATGACACTCATGCCAGGTTTAATGACACCAGTCTCGACTCTTCCGACTAGGACTGTTCCGATACCTCCGATCTTGTAAACATCTTGTAAAGGGATTCTCAAATGCATGTTTACAGGTCTCTTGGGAGGAATCAATGCATCAAAGGCTTCCAACAAGGTAGGTCCCTTAAACCACTTGAGATTATCAGAGTTTTCGATCAAGTTCTCTCCAGTCCATCCAGAGATGGGAATAAATTGAATTTTTTCTGGTTTGTATCCAACTTTTTTCAGATAGGCACTGACTTCTTTTTGGATCTCATTAAATCTTTTCTTCTGAATAGTTGACCAACTTATCATCCATCTTGTTCACACAAACAATCAATTGTTTGAGTCCCAAGGTAGAGGCCAAAAGAATATGCTCCTTGGTTTGTCCATGCCTGGAAATACCAACTTCAAATTCTCCTGGAGGAGCAGCAACCACAAGGACACCAACATCGGCTTCAGAGGTACCAGTGATCATACCTTTAATAAAGTCTCTGTGTCCTGGAACATCGATAATGGTGAATTGGTATCTGTTGGATTCAAACTTGAAGAAAGAACAGTCAATAGTGATACCTCTTTCTCTCTCAGACTTCAACTTATCCATGATAAACGCATAGATAAATGATTGCTTTCCGAGAGCGGCGGCTTCTTTCTCGATCTTCTCAAGTTCCCTCTTATCAATACCTCCACACTTGTAAATTAAATGTCCAGTGGTAGTGGACTTTCCAGAGTCAGCATGCCCAATTACAACCAAGTTAATGTGAGCTTTATCTTTCTTCATTTCAATTGAGATCTAATTTGATTTTTGGTCTTTTCTTTCTAAGTTTTGTTTTGTTGATGATTATTGTATTGTTATTCCCTATTTTTTATGTATGGGACGCTGATAAATGATTTTCCTAAAGAAATTCACATATAAAAAATATATATTTGCTCAATTCTGATCTGAAATAAATGAAGCAAAACCAATTTTCTCCTTTCAAACACTAACTGCACAACAGTTTCGATCTGATTCTGTTAACTATTCGAATGTGGACAATTTAAGGGTAATTTAATCCTACATATGACATCTAATTATCCTATCATAAATTTAATTTTTTTTTTAGAATTAAATTCTGTAAGTGTTCAAGGAAGAAATCTTGTTTTCAAAATCATTATATATGCATTTAATAGCAGTTCTCTACACTTGGAGTGAGTTTCTAGGAGATTAAAGATCCTAACTCTTGAAGAAAATTGCACTGTTAGCAAAGAGTGTAAATTTAAAAGCAGAATTCAAACTTAGGTAGCGGATCTTCACAGGTAAGGAGCTTGCATGCAAGCCCTACAATAACTTTTAAGGAGCCCACAGTTTGAAACAATACAACAAATTCTTTCATATTCAGGTTGGACTCATGCTTCTTACATCCTTCGAACTTGAGAGTGAGGAACCATGAATTTGGAATCTTTGGAAGAGAAGCTAAAAATCAGAAGTCTCCTATTGTACAGTCAATAGAGATTGTTTCTATCTTCTCAGACTTAGATATAGCTTCTAATATCCTGTTTAAGTCTGCATTTGAAATATCACTACAAACTTCATGCTCAGGTCGACTTCCTTATCTTTGGGGTTGCTGATAGATTTTGCAAAAAAAAAAAAAAAAAA
>Ga0065720_1019300_pt1 | contig 29491 bp, 30 predicted proteins | sample Thericmetagenome_FD_59107 | JGI IMG/M metagenome (GOLD analysis project Ga0065720, IMG submission 59107) | Thermophilic microbial communities from the Joint Bioenergy Institute, California, USA of rice/straw/compost enrichment - eDNA_2 v2... | ecosystem: Engineered > Solid waste > Grass >... | reverse complement strand
TCGTAATCGCCATCGAGTCCGCGGGAGCAACCATTCTTCCCTCTGTTATGAACGGCGTCATCCTGATCTCTGTCATCTCCGTCGGTAATTCATCCGTCTTCGGTTCCAGTCGCACTCTAGCCGCTCTAGCCGAACAAGGACAGGCACCGAAGATCCTAGCCTACGTCGATCGTCGCGGTCGACCTCTTGTTTCGATCTTGGTCGTCTCGGCTGTAGGTCTACTGGCCTACCTTGCCGACTCGCACGCCCACGGCCGAGTATTCGACTGGCTCCTCGCCATTTCGGGTCTTTCGTCCATCTTTACGTGGGCGTCAACTTGTCTGGCGCACATCCGTCTCCGGACTGCATGGGCCCGCGCCGGTCGTAGTTTGGAAGAGATGGCCTTCAGGGCACAAGCTGGCATATGGGGTAGTTGGTTGGGCTTCTCACTGAACGTTGCTATCCTGGCCGCGCAGATCTGGGTGTCGATTTCGCCTATTCGCTCGGGAGAGGACGCCAATAAGCCATTAAGTGCGAGCGATATCGCGTACAGCTTTTTTGTGCAGTGTCTTGCTCTTCCTGTCGTGTTGGTTATGTGGTTGGGACATAAGCTCTGGTATAAGACGAGCTATGTTAAGATCGAGGATATGGATATCGATACCGGAAGGCGAGATATTGGCCGGTTGGATATTATCAAGGCGCAGGAGGAAGAGGATCGGGCGACATGGCCGACATGGAAGAAGGTTTATAGGTTCATCTGTTAACGATATCTGGATATATGGATGTAATGACTCCTTTCGTTTATGGTATATGCTCGGCAATATGATATTTCTTGATGACAATACCTGTTCGCCCAGATGGTTGGATCCAATTGTCTTCGAACACTGTTCACCAGCCGTACTTCGTGGTTTCGGATATCTCAATTTTTAAATTCTCGTGATTTATCCAACTTCGATGACTACTAGTCGTACTGTATGACAGCAATCAATTAAAAAATGTCGCCAATCTACAGCCAAACACTCACCTTGCCCAATCCGCCACTCACAGCCTTTACCCGGCTACCAATTTGAACAGGACTACCCTCCCACACCACGAAATGCCCTTCCTCGACGTCGGGCTCTTTGATACCCAGCATACGGTAGACATTTCCGCTAACGAGTTCCAGAGCTTCTTTCTCACCCTTGACCCTGCCCTCACCATTGTTCAACACCCAACCTGCCAACAGCGACAAATCTCTCACGACCCAGTCCTCCTCAAGACCAATTGCAACGGTTACGCCTGCATCAAGCAGGTAATCAACGCAGGTCCCGTTAGTGAGCGGGGCACCAGTCAGGGCACGGCGTTGGTCCCAGGTTGTGGCGTACGACAAGAGCGGTGCAAGGACAACGCTAACGTTAGCGGCGGCGAGGTCGTGAGCAACAAGGTAGGACTCGGCACCACCGAGGATGACCAGGCGGATGTGAGAAGCTGGGTAGGTCTTCTCGACGGTCGACTTAACCTTGAGCAGCGCAGCAATGGCATCAGCACTGTGGACAGTAACCACGAGAGGAAGAGTGCCGTTGGCGACCAGACGAAGGTAGGACTCTTCGGAGTAGGGTTCCGGGCTGGAGCTGATTGTCGAGTTAAGAGAAGCAGCCGCTTTGAGGAGTTTCTTACGTAAGGAACCCACTGCTGCAGAGATAGACGGGGTGTCTGACTGGGAGCCCTTGACAGACAAATCCAAAGTATAGTGGACTGAAGCATCAGACACGAAGATAGCATTCTTGTCAAGAGCGCTTTTTGCGCCCGTTAAGAAGCCGACGCTAGTACCGTGGTGAGTAGCACCACCATTGAGCTTCGGGGCCGAGATGGCCTTGGTGACGCCGTAAGCATAGGCGACATTCGTCTTGGTGTTATCAAGAACCAGACCATCTTCACCACGGGTGAAGCTGCCATCGCTCGGGCCATTGTCGGTGTCATCCTCGGCATCGATGGCGTTGAGCCCGATCTTGGAGCCAAAAGCGGTGAGAGACTTGGTCAAGTAGCCATCTCTAAGGGTGATGATAGGAGTCTCAGAACGTGACGCAATCTGCAGCTCGCTTTCGCAAATCCCAATGCACGCAATCTTGCCCTTTGAAATGACCACTGTCACATTGCGGGCGGTAGGGAAGTCACCGTCCAGCAAGACCTTGGATACACCGACGAAGACAACATTGTCCAAGGACACTGGACCCTCTGGGATCTTGGACAAGTTCTCGTCGGGTACAATCAGCTCAAGGGTAGACTTCTTCAGCTCATACGGCTTCTCGAACTGCGCAACGCCGTCAATCCAGACCTGAACCGGAGCCGCACCGACACTCAGGGGATCACTGTCCCATACAACGACGTCAGCATCGAAGCCCGGCTTGACTTTACCAAGCCTCTTCCCGAAGCCGAGGCGCTCAGCAGGCGCACTCGTAACAGCAGCCAGAGCGGCATGATAAGGTAGGCCGTAGCGATATGCCTTCGCAGCCTCAAAGAGGACATGCTGGGCATTCAGAACCGGATTGTCACTGACGTAGATGGGAGTCAATCCATTGTCGTACAGGATCTTGCCGGCGTGCTCAGACGCCGTGGCTGCTTCGGACTTGTACCACATGTTGTCGGCAAAGAGGGCCGATGCCGGCGGCTCACCATACGCACGCTTGAGGATCTGCGAGCTCATTAGATCACTGTGCGCCATTAATCTTGGGCTTGAAGATCTCACCTCCGGAACAAGATACGTCTGATGGGCATGATGAAACGCCCGAACCTTGAACTTGAATTCATTCGTGTGGTCGACAAAGGCTTCCAAGTCAGGAATGGTATAGCAGTGGGTGTTAAGGCGCACTTGGTCCCTCAACAAGGCTCCCAGTGATTCCCAACGTAGATCCTGTGGCAGGTAGCTCCGCATCTTGTGAATGCCGGCCGCCTCAGCAAGATCGCACCAGTCGTCTTGCTCGCGAACCAGCTTTGCTGCCTGCTCAAACGCGTGGCGGAATTCCCAGCTCTCACCCATGCGGCTCGTGGGCCCCTTATCGCCCGGCCTGCCATACACGCGCTTGGCGTTCTCGCCACAGGCCATCTTCATGAAGCGCCAATTGCGTTCGGGATCAGCCAGCATGTCCGCAGCGCTAGTCTCGTTACGACCGTTGGCTCTTCCGACTGCGTGCTTGATCACGTAGGCCTCACCGCCCATGTTGTTAGCGGAGCCGGGGAGAACCAAGCTCGTGGTGACGCCGCCGGACTTGATGACTTGCAGTTGAGGGTCGTTTGGCTGGATAGCGTCGATGGAACGGACATAAGGTGTAATATCGGAAGACATCTCGTTGGTATCTTCGGTACCCCAGAGCTCTGGAAGCGAGGAAGCCCCGGCATGGCTATGCATGTCAATGATGCCTGCAGTGAGGGGACGACCCCGAGCGTTGAACACAATAGTGTCCTCAGGCAAAGAGGAGACATCTATCTCAGAGGATACAGTTTTGATGAGACCATACTGCAGGAATACATCGGCTCTGATCCAGCTGTAACCCTTGCCCTTGCGGGCATCCTCTGGAGAGGTCCCAGGAACCGGCTCGCCAATCCATACGGTAGCATTCTTAATGAGAGTTGGCGGTTGGCCATCAATGTAGCGAGCATTTCGTTCTCTTCCTAGGCCAATTGGGTCCTTGGGATGGCTGCGCAGGCGTTTGCAGGTGTGCAGGTCCTCACGGAGTCGCTTCACCGAGAGACCATGTCGGTTGAGGTGCTTTGCCGGTGCCACAGATGGCTCAGAGGGACGCGATAGCTGCTTCCACTGAGCAAAGGCGATGAAGCACAGACAGGCAAGCGCTAGGATGCGCAGGGCCCTTGAGCGACGCGGCTTGAAGTGTCGACGCCGCAATGACGATGACACTGCTGACGGGGACTTGAGTGGGCCGTCGGCCAACAATGGTGGAGGTTGACCCTTCAACTTGTCCATTGTCGCTCGCAGCTGTGAGAGCAAAGGACCTTCGTTTGTCTAATGCAAAACCTTGAAATTTTTCCCTAGCCTGAAGCAGAAATCATCGAAATTGAGAAGAGCTCAAAGAATAATTTGGAAGATTTCAGGGAGAGGAAGCTGCGAGTCGTCCACGTGGATGATGTGAAGCGTGGAGCGTGGACACCAACAAGGTGGGGCAGTACCACATCACGCACTTCGTCCACCAACCAATCAGCGTGTGCAACGGAAACGGAAGGTGCTTAAAGAGGATGGTCTGTTAGTGCAGCATACAAACAACGCTCCACTGTCATCCATTGCAAGTCTTTCAATGTCTCTTCTTCTGCAGAATTGTTCTATTTCAAGTGTTGGTTTGGGAGCGCATGAAAAAATCGAGCGACTGATTCATAGAAAACGTTAGCGAGCATGAAGACTGGGCATTGACTTATCTAAATGTTCCCAGCTAATGGTGGATGGCTGGGAAGCGGAAAGTTCCAAAGTGCGTTCCGAAGCTTTCGCGCTTCGTGTTCTGGAACATGGGGATTACTGCAAAAAAAAAAAAGGTTTACGGGGGCAATATATTCCGAATGACGAATTTTTAGGTGCCGTTGTAGCCGACTTGTCAGTATACCATGATGTTCCACAAACAACAGCTGCAGGGGGTGTGGGCCTAGAAAGCAAGCTTCATGGAGATTTCCTATGCGCCGGAGGCCTGCTTCATCAGTAAAATCAAGACTATCTCCATGGAAACTTGACAAGAACAGAGTCATTTTAAGTATTACAAGTTGGTTAGATGATAACATCTATATGCGGACAAGCTGTCCACAGGCGCTGAGCTGGACATGTTTGTAGTTTTGTGTTTCCATAAGCCTGAAAGTGAATGCAACAACGCCATAAGAACGTATGTCAGTCTGAGCACAGTCACATATAGTAGTCACCATTCCTCTGCTATTCTCCATAACAGTTCTAGCCAAGATCCTGCTCTTCCATTCTCTGTCCACCAGGATGCCTACCAGAGGCATACTTTGTTTTTTGTCCTTATCTACCCGCGGTTTGGCAGCAGTCATTGCTCTTGGGCCACGACGACCAAAGGATAAGTCGGGTGCTATCGTACTCGGAGGAGTATTAGCTGGCCTCGTCTTTCTTGTTGGGGTAGTTGCTTTGATACTTTTTGTCTGCATCCCTGGGAATTTGGTTAAAAACAAAAGCCAAAAACAGCATCGCAAAACGAATGAGGCACACATCTGCTCAAGAGAGTAAGTGGACGTTCTTCTAGTTTTGCTCTTCCATAAACACAAGCAGCGACCATCGAGTTGACCTCTTGGATAGACAATACCTTTATCCAGCCCATCATCCTTGTTCGAGGCGCTGTAGGGGTGTCTTACCACGTTATCCATCAGTGAAAAGCATGAACACACCAACAAAGCTGAATAGGGTGATGGTTCCACGTGCTAAATCCCATCCAGCTGTTCTAGTCACTCGTCATAATAGAGTTCTTGGATATGGACACGTTTGGGAACTTGGGCGTCTTCGAAGAACGAAAAAAAAAATAGTATATCTTTAAGGAATAACAGACATGGACAAGGCAACTACACCGCAAAGATACCTGCATATGAACTTGCAGGATTCTTAGTTGATATTGCGGCTTGTAAAGAACCTAAACAATAGTGGATTGGGTATCGTCTGCACCAACTCATGCTCCAGTTCTATGGGTTCTACTCTTTTCTTCCCTCTACCTCTTCCCATTTACCAAAACATTCGTAGCGCTAGATTTTTTTTTCTCTTTCTCCTCATTTAGCATCTCTTCAAGTTTCTGAATGAGTGTGTCATGAATACTCGGATCCGCCATGACAAGCCCCCAGTTATCGGTGAGTCTCGACTGTCCTTTCGCAAAATCGAATGTCTTGCCTCGAAGATCGGTCACTTTACCAGGTCCAGATTCCCTATAGATCAACTGCGTCCCGACATGATCATGGATATCCCAGATCTCCTTGGGACCAGGTTTCGGCCAGCGCACCTGGACCGAGTTCCGTCCACCAAATATGGCTCGTACGTTGCGCATATGGCTAGCGTACGGACCAGAGTTCTGCTCTGGAGGGTAACTGACATTCAGTCGTGTACACAGTTCTTTGACTTTCTCTGAGAGAGACGCAGGACTTGTAGGTGAATCAACAAACAACACGTTGCTGAGATCAGCTGCTGGCGGGGGCAGAAGGTTTCGACTGAGAAGTTCCGAACCCAAGTTTTCGCGGGAGAGGTCCTTTTCCTCGAAGGTACCAGGCCACATTCTTCTCACCCTCGCGCCTTGACATCTTTCGGCGGAGAGTAGGCATCCAAATCCTGCCAAATCCGCATTCGAATCCAACACAAAATCATCGTCTCCAATATCGAAACTCCTCCTGCTGGCAGGCAACCGGAGGTTAGGACACCCCACGGCAGCAACAGCTTCCCCTTCACCGTCCACAAGGGCCAACATCACCGCATATTGCCCTCCTGTCAAATATCGAGATGTGCCATCCACCGGGTCCATACACCAAAACCGGTCTCCCTTTCGGATGGTCTGTGGTCCTCTCTTCGGGACCAAACCTTCGAATAGTTTTAACAACTCCTCTTCATTGTTTGGCCTTGCAGAGCTTCCCCCTAATGCTTTCTCTCCCCAATTATCGAGTTTCGTTAACTCAACAACCTCGAATACCCGCCTCCTAAATTCGGGATCAGAACGCAGGCGCTCAATACTTTCCTCTGCTATGATCTTGTCGTTCTTGAACTTTTCACTGGCGCGGATGGCAGCTATCAAAAGGGCTTGCGCGGCATAGTCGGCGACAGTCACGACGGATTTGTCATCCTTTAAAAATTTATTAAGGCTAGCCCATGTCCCGTCACATTGCCTATCTGGTGTTTGTGACTTAAGATATCGGGAGAGAGGTGACTCAGGGTGGATCTTGTCCTGGAGAGATGGAATCGTTGCTAAGACGCGCTTCGTGGCTAGGCTGGCTCTCTCGACTGCAAGCTCGGCGAGATTGCGCGCGGCAGCATATTCGGAAGACGATGGTTGATCGTCCAAAGGAACCATGTTGTGAAATTTTCCTGAGCGATGACGTTATGGGGATATAGCTCAGGTTAAGTTCATGACAACTTGCAATGAGACCAAGAATTTGGTGGTCGACAATTGGGCTTAAACAGATGTCTAGCCAGCGTTTTATTGACTTTCAGTGACATTATATGAGAATTGGACAGGGTCATCTTCTCTTATACTCCTCGAAGGCAAAATGGGTAAGCACGTTGATATAAGGCAGCTTGGGCAGCTGAACGAGCGTGCCATTTTTCAGGTTTCTTTTCATCCATGCTCTTCATTGGGAGGGGTTTCAGGTCTAATCAGAAGGGTCCACTCGCGTTCCGAGTCATTCATTGGCTGGAAACCACGCGGCTTTTGCCGCACCTGACGGTGGGTGGCGGAGCTGGGGGCGCAGGCAATGATGCGCTGAGGGGAAGCGGGGAAACGCCGTCGTTTCTTTTCCTACACTCCCTGAGCCACTGGAAAAATGACCCCCAACCCTCCCAGAACCGCCACAACCCCCAACATCACCTGCAGCTAGCAGCACTCTGTATCCGCCAACGCACATGCATGCAAGATTTCCGATCTTGGCTCGGTGTTTTGGAATCAAGCTCGCTTGCCCTTGACAAGTTTGTTCTTTGCTCAGGGGGAGATTTGGTAGCGAAGAACGATGCGCTTTGTGGCTTTGTTCTAGGCTTCATTGGCTTATCGACGGGATCCTCGGCTGCGTGAGCAGAACAGGTCATCACTAGTCATCATGATTCCGCCAGATGCTGTTGGTTTGAGCATCCGTTTCATAGGACAAAGGATCTGGTCCTCCATGCGGCTCTTGTGTTGATGCTGTTGTGCCATCAAGTCCAACCAACCCAAGTACGTAGCTAGTGTGTCATCGGCTTTTCAGTCATTCAACCCTGTTTGGCAGCTTCATCGCGGATGCTTCAGTAACCTATCTAGGTAAAAAGCCATATATTGCAGCTTTGTTACCATCTCATCCCACCTTCGACGCAGCCTTCTCTTTGACAAAGATTCCCGAATGCTGCATGATTTTAAGATAATAAGCCGGTGGTCAAAATTGTGATCCCTGGTATCACGTCGACGGCGGTGGCTGAGAGCATTGGATTCCTAGGATTCTTGACGCGCATTTATCAGCTGCCTGCAGCGCCGAAAGCCTCACGTTTTCTCCGATCCGTTTGCTGAGTCAAGACAAGTAAAAGTGCGGTGAAAAGTAAGGCTAGAAGCCACCAAGCGGCGCCTTGGGAGACTGCAGCCTGAGCACATGGTTTCTTTCCGATACCCAAGGGGCCGTGGTAATATCTCAGGGCCTCGGCTGGTTATGATTCCACAATTTCCAGGTGCTAATCCTTACTTCCTAGAGGTATACAGGTCACATATCAGTCGGTTCCAGGACCCCAATCAACGCGCACTATGTATCCCGCCAGATTGGGGCTGTGCCTTCCCCTGCCTGGTGTGTAAAAATACCGAGTGAGCCGGTCGTCCTCATCGATGCTGACAACAACCCTGAAGGCTTAGAGAAAACCTAGAACCACTTGTCCCAAGGAACAGATGAACTGTCGCCAGTGTTAAGTATGGAGGTAGCAGTGTCTCTTCGGGGATGCAGGTTTTACAGGGACTCTGGACTAGTGGCAGAGCATCAATTGAGCTAATAAACTCGATGCTATGGTATAGTATCCGGAGTGTCTGGTGGCCAAAGGGTACACTAACTTATTTTGTAAATCTCGCGCTCACATTGTTGCATCGTTAACCACCGACAAAGTTTTGGGCCTGAACTACCTTCAGATCTTTCCGATCCCGACCCCGAGCTTGACTACCCGTTCAACAAGAGAAAGCGGTGTCAACTTGAACTTGTATGGGGCCTTTGTGAAGTTTCCAACCTGGGTGATGTTAACCCCAGCCCCTCCCCAGTCATTCTCTGTTATTGTTGTTAGCAACTTGAGGAATGCTTCCAGCGCGATGGGAGACTCACTTGCACCGAGATTTGCAAACCCGTCAAGTTCCTCATCCCCACAAGAGCACGTATTCGGCGAGTCCTCCGGAATCACCAAGCCGTAGGTGCTTAGAGCCTCACGGGTGTTGCCTCGGAACACATTCCCCTCAACGAGGACTTGGTTGTACGAGCGCGAATGAATGGCCTGATACAGAAAGTCTGCATACACGTTGTTGTAGACATGTTGGTGGCCGAATCTGCCTGCCGGTCCTCGAGTGCCGGCGTTGCGCCAATAGTTATGATGATATGTTACGTGCAGCTTCCCGAAGTCTTCGTCGCGCAGCGCCGCGTCGTTGCCAACTAAAGATGACTTCCAATGGTCGTGGAAATAGTTCCACGAGACAGTGATCCAGTCGGACCCGCGGATGACGTCTACTTGGCCGTCCTAAGCAAGTCAGCATCTTTCTCTGGGGTCGGCTGGGCGAAAGCGCTCACATAGAAATCTGGCCCCTTTGAGATGTCTGACTCGAATTCATTGTGGTCGACCCACACCCTCGTCGAGTTCCGGATGGTGATACAGTCATTGTCCTTGATAAAGCTGATCTTTAAGTTCCGGATGATCACGTTGCTGACATGATACACATCCAAGCCGCTGCCGGTAATGTGTGCCGTCTTCCCAAAGCCAATGACTGACTTGTTGGCTCCGATCTTCAATCGCGACGGGAGGTTGATCTCGCCTTTGACGAGCACAATTCGCGGGTCGTTCCCCGTCACTGCTGCTTTAAAATCGGCTGCATTGTCGACAGTTACCGTTTCGCCACCCTCACCGCCTGTCGTGGGCCCTATCGGGTTATCTTTCGCATAGCCCTCGACATCCCACGAAGCCAGTCCTAACCACTCCAGCGGATGAGCTGCCGCCAAATGAGTGACAAAGAGAGTGAAGAACAAAGTCCTGAACCGCATGGTGGGCGATCCGGGATCTGATATAGAGGGACGCGATCTCCCAAGATCATTCAGCCTGGGGTCTTCTGCAGTATGCCGTGCTTCCCCTTAGGTGAGGCTGTCAGCCTTCCGCGATCCCAAATATGGCCTGAACATGGTGTACAATATAACACGGGGAGCGACATTCCACACAGGGAAGCGTCCTACCAGCGTTGCATCGGATGGACTTCTCCGTCCAGACACCATTGCCAAGCCGGACGCCGGCCAAGGAGACTCTCACGCGACTGGTGGAACTATGCTGCCCGTATAACCGGGACATGGGGCCGGAACCCGGCATCCACGCAAGAAACTCAGCTTCGGCGATAGCACCGATTGTCGACTGAAGGAACTTCCGAGGTCTGCGACAAAGTTATATCGTCAATAGCATATTTCCCGACAAGCATTAAATTCAGGTTGCATTGAGTAACAATCTACACAGTACCTACACCAGCTTTTTGAACGCCTAAAGCCACTCAACTTTCCTCTTGATTATCCTGTGTCTTCTGCTGAAGCTCCTTCTCCTCTTTTGGCTCCTCCCCCCTCAACCTTTCTTCTTTCGTTTCCTCATTCTTCTCGTCCTTCACCTCCTTTTCTTTCTTCTTCCTTTCTTCTTCCTCAGCCTTCTTCTGCTCACCAAGCTCCCTCTCGATCCTCTTGATCACGTTGTCCATCATCTTCAGCTTGTCGCGCCCAAACGGACCCGGCACGCCCCATCCAACAATCTCATGCTTGACCTTGAGAGAGTACTCAAGGGCCTTCTCAAGGTTCCCGGCATGGTAGTACAGCCGGCCGGCTGTCTCGTACAAATCGGCCATGTGCTCGGTCAGCTGCTCGACTGCAATGAGGTCAAACATCTTCTCAGCGCCCTGAACAGCCTCCTGGAAGGAGCCGTTCTGGGCTAGCTTGAGAACTTCATTCTGCAAACGCCGAATCTCAAGCAGGTTGGCATCGGAGGCATTGACTACCTCTGGAGGTGAGGTGCATAGTTCACAGTGGCTGACAGGTGTCAGCGAAAACTCGGCGAGAGGATGATTCTCAAGCTACTCACCATTCAAAGCCCCATGTACTCTTGAGCATCCTTTGCCGTTCCTTGGAAGTTCTTCCTGCGGGGGAATCTGACAACTGTCAGCAGTTTCAGTCTAAAGCTTGCCAGTCACTAAGACTCACAGGTGATGGTAATCTCCTCTCCTGGTTGGATCTCCCTTGCCGACCAAAGCGTCATGGCAAGCGTGGTGTCGGAGAAGTGAATGAAGGCACTGCGGTCATTAGTACTCGCTCATCTCTTTTTGCCAGTTACGACACATACTTGGGCCGGCAGTTGTGGTTGATCCTCTACCCAGTCATTAGCTTCGCCTCTACGAACTTACAGGTGAGCAAAACTTACCGCTAAGTTTGTAAACAGCGCCATTACCTCTCGTCCCCCAACCGCAACCCCAAAGCTATTTGTCAACATCACATCCTCCACAAACCCAACTCCCTCCTTCCCCTGAATCGCCAGCCCCCTCGCGCTCTTCGGCTCTGGCAGCTGATCAACTGCCAACTCCAACAAATCTTGCACCTCCTCACGCATCACATCCGCTGGGTACTCCACATTTGCCAGAACGGACGCATAATCTATCATGATTGCCTTCCCCTTTGGAATCTTCCTGGTCGCTACCAACCCCAGCCCCTTCCCAGGTACCTCACGCACCTCATACGGCGGAGGGTACTCCAGCTTCTCGGGCGCAAAGAAATGTGCTGGGTCATCGTTGAGATCGTGGAGACTGTGAAAGGGATTGAGGGCTGAGGAAGAGGCTAGCTCGGGGGTTGTGAGAACTGATATGCCATGGCGGGAGTAGGGCGGGAGATGGGCGGCGGTGTAAACGCAGTAGGGCGTTTCGGAGGACTCGATGCAGCGAGGGGGATGTGTCCAGGGGAGCCAGGAGGCTGGGTTGTTGGGGGCGGGAACAGTGTGGGAGGTTGGGAAGCTTAGGTGTGGTGGTGCGCCACCACGGGCACATTGGGAGGGTTGGATGGAGGATGAGAGGGTGAAGGGGGTGAAAAGGAGGGCCGAGAGAATATACTGAACCCTAAGGAAAGCCATGATGAGGGTTAGGGTTAGGGTAAATTCTCAGGTTAAGAAAACATGATGGATGAACAGGAATGGACAGGCGAATTCGACGTGAAAGGTAAGATAAATTGAGATGGCACGCAAGTTGACAGCTTGCATATCCATATCACGGGCTCCGTAGCGTGGTTCGTACCTTGGGAGGACATTTAGCCGAGTGTCGATGAGGTTGTGTCTTTACACTTGGCTCCGTGCCAAGACCATACTGACTTGGTAGCTTGGTGACACCATCATACATTTAACCGCAGCGTCAACGGCATAGCTCTGTGTGATCCCCGTTTCTGGGACTATCGACAATGCTATAATTAGCAGAGGCTATGGATCCCTACCCACCACCAAAATGTCACTTTTATACTACGCAGCAGCCATATACAAGTCCAGTCCCTCATCGGATACCCACCTCACCTTCACCCCCGGCGCAACATACCATATCGCCCCCTCTTCGACATCCACGAGCTTTCCCTCAGCCTCCATCTTTCCTGCTCCCCTCACAACGATCATAATCCCCGGCCCATCACCCCCCTCCATCTCCCCCTCAGCATTTTCCCCCAACTCAATCCTCCACACCTCAAATTCCTCAACCCCCGGCGGCCGATACCTCACCACGCGCGCCCCCTCCCCCTCCGTCGCTTTCTCCTTGATTTTCAACTTGATATCACCCGGCCCCTGACCCTCTATCAACAATGCGTTAACAAAAATATCTACGTCATCACGCTCCTCTTCTGGACAAAACCCCGCATTCAGCACGTTATCACTCCGCGCCATGCACTCCAGCACGTCGCCGGATAAGTAGGCGTGGATGCCGTTTGCAGGAATAAATACCGCTTCACCGGGGGAGAGTGTGAAGTAATTGAGACAAGTCAGCGAGACGAGAATGCCTGGGTCGGTGGGGGAGTACTGTTCTTCTAGTCGGGGGAGAAGCGTCCGGATGTAGGCTGATTCCCCTAGGAGAGATTTTGGCGTGTGCTTGAGTTGGGACAGGGCAAAGCGGAGGTCTTCCCCTGGGGCGGTGAGGATGTTTCGAGTCAAGGATCGTAAGGTGCCCTCAGTGAACGGGCGCCCGGGGTCATGCGTCACAGGGACGAAGGGACGTAGTGCGGGGAGGGAGAAGAGCTCTGTGATGTGGGAGAGGGGTTTCCATCCGGCGAAGAGCTCGAAGCGGGAGAGTGCGATGGCGATCTCGGGTTTGTGGTTAGGGTCCTGGAAGTGGACAGGGTACTTGGAGTGGAGGAGGGAGGAGATGCGCTTGTCGGGGTGAAGTTGGAGGGGAAGGGCTTTGGCGATGGAGAGGATCTTTGGGAGGAAGGGCAGTTGGCTGCCCAGTTGGGTGCTTACTTTGCGCCCGAGGAGAGTGTCTTTGTTTTCGGAGAGGACATGGTTCAGGGGCTCGCCTGTGGTAAGGACACGAGCTGGGTTGGTATGGTAGTCGCCAAACCAAAGCTCGGAGTACGGAGTGTCGGAACTGATGGTGAAGTTTCGGTCGGTCTTTGAGCAGAGACGGGCAGCAAGCGATTCGTTGCCGTGTTTGCCCCAAGGGTAGTTGTTGCAAGCTCCAACCAACTGGAATATTCGCGCTGCCATAGTACATGTTACACTGTACAACGTAAACTTGATAGCACATTAATCTCTTGCAGCAGGAGCATCCATACAGATTCGTAAAGCTTCACAACCTTTCAAGTTTAATTTCACTTAACTAATTGGATGGTATCGCTGTCATTTCCAAAATGTTGCGATCTCCCTCGCCCCTGCAAGGTTTGGATCCTTAACGTCATCATTTTACATTAGTGAATTACAGTATGAAAACTAGTCTGCTGCACTGTGCGTTTCATCACTCCGTCACAAAGGGACGATTCATCCATAACCGATTTCAAACATCTCGAGACTCATAGTTTTTTTGTGAAGTTTGAATTGAATATCATTGTTTCTTATCGAAATCTATAAGAATGTATCTTCTTTGATGCATTTCATGACAAATTCACAGGCCTAAACTCTCAAATATATACCCAGACTTACCACTTGAACATGAAGAAAAGTCCATAGTGGAAGGGTATGATCCACATTTAAGATTTCGAAATGAGAATTATTCTTATAGAATAGTCCATATAATTTTTTTTAGCATGCTCTTTATCTTCTTAGGGCAGAATTAGTATTCATACGGGGATCTACAAGAATAGTCTGTTAGCAGGATCTAGTTAGGGTAGTTCTTATCATTCTGCATCATGATCTCTCATGCTTCTTCAGACTGGAGAATCTACAACATCAGAGATCAAGATATAGGATCTTCAGCGACAAACCAATAACAACACAACTGATCGTGCGTCGTTTAGTGAAGAGATCAGTTACACCCAGAAAAACACTCAAGTCGTTGTTATATTGTCTCCTTGTTTGATATTTTGTTGTCTTTTCACTGTTGACGTACTCAACGAAACGGATTATTCTAGACTACTCTTTATGACTCTCAACAGAACCCATTGGCAGTATTGTGAATAGCACCAAACTTACCGTTACATGAACCCTGAACAATGTGCATTTAGGTATGAATTGAGGATGCCATGACGCCAATATCGGCTCGATTGTCAGCTTTGCCATCAGACCCGAGCCACAATACCACATATACATATTATGCATAGCGAACACATGTGTTCAATCAGGCCAGGATAACGAGGAATGTTTACCATGCAATCTCTCAATGGGCACTTGACGAAGGAGATACTTGACATTAGGTTTGGAGCTAGTACTCATCTAACCATGCTACCCTGACAACACCTTTCCAGCCTATCAACTTGCAGCTAATAATAATACATAATGCACAGGAAACCCTAAACCAGAACTCCAAGATCCGAATCAACCAAACAAGCATTCACACTTTTCCCCCTATGACCCTGAGACACTCATTAGTGCAGGTAGTAGAAAGCAATTGCAAGCAGAGCCAGACCGGCATTGACGGCATTAGGAACAGGCGAGCCCCCAGCAGCACCAAATAGCGGGTTCTTTCCCTTCTTCCCATCCTTCTTCTTCTTGTGCTTGTCATCGTTGCAGTCATCGTCATTGCAGTCGTCATCACAGTGATCACCTTCACATTTCTTGTCGCAATGGTCGCCAACACACTTCTCCTTTTCCTCGATGTGGCACTTCTCCTCGCAATGGGAGTCGCCTTGGCATTCCTTGACGCAGTTGGACTGGTACTTGAGGCCATATCCATCGTCGTAGCCATTATCGTGGTGACCACCATCGTAGTGACCATCATCATGACCATGCTCATATTGATTGTCATGGCTGCATGAGTGAGAGGAGCAGCTTTCGTGCTGATAACTACCACCATCATGAAGCTCGAGATCAGTCACAATGTTGTGGTAGCACTTGTCCTTAAGAAGGGGCTCAATGACCGAAGGGACGTCGTGGCAGGCAGCAAAGACTTGGCGCAGGTCTTGCTTGATGGTGTCGAGCCAAGCATCGCGCCATACATAGAACAGGGTCTTGTCAGACTCCTTGATGTGGTGCTTGTGATTCCGGTTGTCAAACTTGACGTCACGGCAATCATCGGAGACCCAGCCTAACTTTCTGCCGAGGGACTCAAGGTGAGGAGGGTAGGTCGGATTCGGTGGCAAATGGGGAGTGATGTGCGAGGCAATGTTATGGCATGATTCAGGGATCTTGTCCTCTTGTAGGTGGTTGTGGCAGTGGTGTCCTTCTAAGGCGTGCTTGCCATTGCAGCCACCATACTCGCCATCAGGGAGAGGAGCAATAGGTGAAGCGTTGACGACAGCAAAGATGCTGGCAACCAGGGGCAGAGCGTAAGTAAGGCGAGCCATTTTGAAATACTGGAAAGCGAAACTTCGTATAGATGGAGTTTAAAACAGAAGTGAAGCTGAGGATACAAAAAAAGAGCACTGGACAAAGTACTCGAGATGGCGAATTGACTGAGCTGACCTGGAGACTTGAGAGCAAAGAGTGGGATGGGGGAAGAAGAGAGACTTTGAGGGTAGAATTCTGTTTATCTGGCGTGACGATCCCCCGTGTCCTTCCTTCTCTTTGCCGCCCGCTTTTGGACTTACCGTGACTGCCGACAGGCAATCAACAGAGGAAATCACTGACAATTGCTTTCCAGTCTTGACGTCTTGAGTGGAATCGTGGAGTTTCACATGCTTCCTAGAAGCCAAAGATGTTCTCATCCTCGACATACCCCCAATCTGGCCGCCAAGTCAATGTCTGGATGCCCCTTGGGAAAAATAGGACGGAAGGTACATACCGTTCAATGCAGGAAGAGCGACCCCTTTGATTAACCCAGGAGGACCGCATAAGAACACTGCATTTCCCTCCCCGGGAGGAAACAACACTCTTTTTAATGAATTTGCATTTACCAATCCCCTTTGACCCTTCCAGTCATCCCCAGGCTGGCTCAAGATATGAGTGATTCTGATTCGTCCTTGACTTTCTTTCACAAACCTTTCCAGCTCCTCCCGTAGCAAAATATCACCTTCGGTTTTATTGGCATCCACGGCCCTCACTTCTGGTGCCTCTTCTCCAGCTTGGATCTCGCTCATGACCCGAGCCATGAGTGCATACCCAGGGGTGATTCCCGATCCGCCAAGGACAAGCGACACACGAGGGAAGCGCAGTCTGCGCTCGGCAGAGTGCGGGTCGTGTGGATTGGCACCGCGAATAAGGAATGTCGAGTGGCCCTCGTAGATGACGTCACCGGTTGGACCCCGGATCTCGACTTCCTCACCCAGGGGCATGCAGTCGAGAAGGTTGGAGAGGGCTCCTCCGGGCTGGGAAGGTGTGGGGAAGTAAGTTTTGATGGTCAAGTCGAAGGTGCGATTCTCATTTGTGGGCGCAGGATTGGTCTGGCCAGCATGTGATTCAGGTCTGTTGCTCGTTGAAGCCGTCGATGAGGAGGAATGGCCAGTCGAAGTGGGTGACTCGGGAGGAGTAGGTGGACCCTTGGCCTGCGATCCCTTATCGCAGCTTTTCACAGTTCGTTGACTTGTCTCGCGAACACCTGGAGGGGAAGGGATTACTGGTCGAGTAGGGGTGTAGGATCGGACAACCATCTTGTCTTGCAAGTGGAAGCCTACTTGAATGTGCTGGCAAGTCTCGACTCCAAGGCTTGACTTGCCTTCTGGCAGCTCAAAGGTGTACGTCCGCGTATCTCTAGAGACAGATCGTCGGTCAACCAGCCTGACTGGCAGCCATCGCTGCAGTTCGAGGGCTAAATGACCTCCCTTCCCTCTTTTTTCAGCCCTTGTGGCTCGTTCTTTGGCAATGACCTCAGCAGTTTGCTGGATGTACTTCGCTGTCTTTTCGGTTACAGAACCGAGCAGGCATTCTGTTTCTCGTCAGCATGGTCCTGGAGTCTCGACGGCAGATGCACACACCCCGCAGCTTATGGTGAGCAAATTCATCATGGATGCTCTCAAATTGTTCAGTTGTCTCATAATGACATTTTCCGGCATGTGTCATAATGGACGCCTTCCCACCGGGATGCCATTCAAGGACGCTTGTTACATCATAAACCTTGTTGTTGATAACCATCCAGCAGGCGTCAGGTTTGTCGTGCTTCTCAATTTCCTCTCGAGTAAACTGCTTTTCTGGGATCCCGCCCTCTTGTTTGGTCTGCGCCAAAAGAAGCTCCTGGGATGGCTGCATCCATCCACCGCTCAAAGATGCAGCCTCAGTGGGATGACGGAACATGATGGCTACACCATCACCCCGCTGTTCTGTAATCAGGTCTGTCTTCACGGTATACCACGAATTATTCATCATGCCCAGCACATTCCACTCGAAGTCCGGAGGTTGCCTGTTTTTTGTCGCATCCCAGCATCGCACAATAACGTTGGGTGCTCGCACCAGCTTCGCAAGCTCAACCTCGACATCCCAAAAAACCCATGCCCAGAACTTATTGCCATGTCTGATGGGGAAGTCGGGAAACTTTCTCTTTGCCCACAGCCATTTCTTTCCGCCATCGATGGACACTTCGACTCTTTGAACCTCTAGGCCGGCTCCCGCATAGGCAAAGCCCTGGATGTGATACATCTCCCCTGCCTTTGCTTTATTCAACGGTATCTTCTCGCCTTGCCCTGGACGACACACCACAGCGTTAACAGGTTGCTCATAAATCGCCGAGCTAGGATGGTGAAACAGTGCTTTAGCAATCTCGCTTCCAGTGTCACGTATAAATTCTGGGAGCAGTCGGTTGTCCCAAATATGGTAGTAGCTTTGGTTTTCATGATCTGTGATCCAAATCCTCTTCAACCACTTCACGCTTCTACCGCCCACATGTCCGGGTACGACAAGGCGAACAGGATAACCATGATCCGGGGGCAGGGGAAGATCATTCATGTACAGAGCGAGAAGAACGTCGTTGGCTGGGTTCATTACGTATTCCAGGGGCAAAGAGGTTTCGTATGGCCCTCCGCTGGGGTTGTCAGCGCCAGCAAAATTGACGTAGAGCCTTCTTCCTCTCCCATCGTCCATTTGCCCGGTTGATGGGACAACGCCGGCGTCTAACAGTACGTCTCGCACTAGCGGTCCTTTCCAGTAGGCACAGCCAACCGATCCAGCACCATTGTTGGCACCTTTTGTCTTACGCAAGAGGTTCATCTCCTTCCTGCGGTTGCCTGTGCATGCCATCGCGACAGGGATGTTGATCATGCGAGAGGAGAAGCGGGTTTTGAGGTCATGCATGCTCAGCGACACGAGCAAACACTTCCTTTCGTTACCTCCTGCATTGGAGCTCTCGAAACCAGATATTTCCAGATGGTGCAATTCCCAGAGCAACCGAGGCACTGCTCCGTGATTTCTAACGAAGTGTAACTCATTTGGGGTGATCAAGCCGCCAGCGAAGAGATCAGAAAGCGAGGGTTCAGCGTTGAAGGGATGGTTTCCAGTCAGACGTATGAGAGCGCTGCTGCGTGGAAGCCAGTTGTCAGGAGTAAATTGGTCCTGCGCATCGATACTGATGGTTGAACGGTTCTGGGTTTGTGGACATACACGATGGCCTGAGTTTTGCTTCAAGGTGGTAAGAAGGTTGGATTCCGATTCAATCTCGCAGAGGAGGGCGCGCTGTTGAGGGCTGAGATTCTGCTCTTTCGCCTTTCCATCCTCCGATGCAGGCTCTCTTTCGTCTTTTACCTGTCCGTCCTTCTCGCCTGCGTTCCCTTTCTTCTTCCCTTCCTGCTTCCGCTCCTTCTCCTCTCTTTCCACGTTGACTGGCCACCTCTGTCCATACTTGACCCAATCCTCCGTCGTCTCGAGAACATACCTCCAACCCAACGACCGATCGCCTGGATGTCGCAGGTGAAAGGAGGTCTGGTGCTCAATCAAGTCCCGAAAATTGACCAAGTCCCCAGCTGACACTCGCTGCCTGATCTCCTCGCGTTTACGTCGGGCCTCGGCGATCTCTGCCTCGCTGAGCTCGCGGTCGACCTCCGGCTCAGTTAACCCCGGACGACGGCCCTCGTGGTTCTTGAAGCCGATCGCGTGTGCGCGGAGTTGGATCCAGTCGGGCTCATTGAGAATATCTTGTGGGGAAGAGCCCGGGTGAGGAGTTATGGTGACCTCCCAAGGGATGCGTTGTGGCACGGCCATGGTGGTAAATGGCTACCGCGGGATGGCCTTCGGTACCTGGAGTGAGGGTTTGATTTTAACAGGTTGCGGGTGTATGCCCCTGGGGGATCGGCAGTGATGGGAAATGCATCTCGAGAAACAGCCGTCAGCTGAACTCCGAGTTGAGCTCTGGAACTCATGATGTCATGACATGACTTGGCAGTTGACGTCAGACGAAAAGGACCCTCGGTGAGCGACGAGTTCAAGAGTCGGGCTGGAAGCAGTGTAGCACGGACTGCTCACCGGCAGCTATGTGGGCGCTCTGCGGTCTGTGCAGAAGACACCTTCATGTTGGCAATAGCATATTTTATCATCAGAAGTGAGATCTACGCGATGTGATGCTGGAATCCGCGTTGATCAGCTGACGGAGGTCGTGGGAGGGAATAGTCAACAACAGATGGGACAAAAGCAAATGTAGTCACTGACGTCGAGACTAAGATCGGTTGTATTCCATACACAAGCTGACTTCTCGACCGCTGATACTCAGCACAAGACTCGGTTCTATAGTGTAGCGGTTATCACTTCGGATTCTGAGAAATCCAGTCTTCTTAGAAGATTCCGACAACCCCGGTTCGAATCCGGGTAGGACCTCTATTCTACGAAATTTTTTTTCCCACCCTCGTCTTCGAAACCGTCTTTTGGGCTTGTGGTTCGAGCCTGCTAATTGACTCCACTTCCAGGGGCTGGCGGAAGATTTTTGGTCCGGGATCAGAGTGGAGCCTCAGTTCAATCGTGTCTCTGCCATCGTTGTCATGCGTTCCCTTCAAAGTTTGGGACAAATCAACATTAGTGATATCAACAGAAGCTTTCGCGGCTAAACGACTGAATTCCGTTCTCTGGCGTGGACAGTTGAGTGAAATCATCCATGCATGGCAAAACCGCACGGCCAAACCGCACGGCCAAGTTGGCGAGGGTTAGATATCATTTGAAATGGTGATGAGTGTTTCATCAAGACAGCTACGAAAACATTTCTGCTCCAAGCACATCAGGTATCATAACCAAGGTAACTTGTCCATCTACCTCCAAACGGTGTCTCTCCACGCCCTCGAGAAATCACCCACACTCACACATTCACTCATCCCACGCAACGCGCATTGACGCAGGCCACGCGCTATACGCGGCCCAGTCGTCGCGCATGTACTGCACGCGTCCGGTGCTCTTGCCCGTCCGGTCGGGCACCACCACCTTCTTCAGCTCGCCCTGCGGACCCGGCGTGCGCCGCAAGTTCTTGCGTGCAAACACCGCGCGGAAGAACTCCACCAGCGTTGCGTCGCGCACGGCAGTTCCTCCAAGGAAGACCGCGTCGGGCGAGGCGTCGAGATGTGCGTATAGTGAGCGCGCGTACGTGTGCAGTGAAGGGTCGGGTTGGGCGGGCTCACAGGCGGAGGGCGACTGTGATGGGGAGTTAGTTTCATGTTTGTTGGGATGAGGTGTGGGTGATGAGGGGAGACGTACCGTGTTCAGGGTGACGAAGTCGCCTGCTTCGATGCTGTTCTCCACTGTTGGGATGGTATCGGCAGCGACGGCCTGGAAGACTAGGTGTGTGCTGCCTCCTAGACGGATGCCCTCGAGAGCGTAGCCAAGAAGCAGCGAGTTGACCTGCTCAGAGGCAGGCTGAGTTGCGAGTGACTGGATCGCCTCGCGAAACTGCGCTCTAGCTGGAGAGAGGTAGAAGTCAACCGCTTCGGTGAACTGTAACATTGGGTTAGCGGTTCCTGATATTGTGATAGGATACAATCACTTACGATCTTTGTCTGGTAGGCGACAACCGCGGCCGAAGCAGCCAGAACGTGAGCCCAAGTAATGTCATGCCTGCTCACGCCAGCCTTGGTCAACTCCTTGATCAACTTAGCGCCGTAGCTGCTCAGCGGCTGACTCTTGTTCGACTTGGGACTCTTAACAGTCTTCTCAATGGCTGTCGCCAGCTGACTGGACAGCGTCTTTACCGCCTGGAGCAACGGGAACTTCTTGACAACATCAACTTGGGTGAAAAGCACGGTAGCAATAGTTGACAGGACCACGTGTAGCTCATGCTCGGTGTAGAAGCCCTTCTTATTGGCCCTGCTTTCAAGCGGCAGGCCAAAGAGCTCGGAAACGAAGTACGTGGGGGCAAGGGCAGCCACATCTCTCACCAGATCGGCCATGCGGTTGCCCGCCAGGTCGTAACTTCTGAGATCAAGAAGCTCGGCGACCTTCTGGCGGTAGAATGCCTTCACGGTCACAACGAAATCGTCATCGAACATACTCTCGCTAACCTGCTGACGTAGTTGATCATGTGTCTTCGCGTCGCCAGACAACTTGGCCTTGCCCTGGTCGGCAAGGGGACGAAGAGCCTCGAGCCATGCACCCCGGTACTTCTCCTGTCCGGCCAGAACATGGCGAACACCCTCGGGCTCCTTGACTTCCGCCGTCTTCCTGAGACGACCGGGACGGCAGAAGTCGAACAGATGGTCGCGCTTGAGGTCCTTGACGATCTTCTCTGTCTCAGATGGAACCACCATAGGATAGTGGGCATAGACAGAGTTGTAGTTGAAATGGTTGGGGAAAGCATTGAGGATAACTTGTAGAAGACGCAGCCATGGTTGACGTTCAGGTCATACTGAACATCGTTGTAGCCCCAGTTGGTCAGGTGGCGTGGGCTGTAGTCGATGGTGTAGTGCCGGTCACTGCGGACGAGGACCACTGCATCCGAGAGCACGACACGAGAGATAGTATAGGTCGGGGCGATGCCCACGCCAGGCACCATGGGTTCCTTGCGCTCCTCGGCGACAATGCCGGGATACAACTCGACGAAGTCAGGGTGGTCGTACAGACGGCGGAGGGCATCGGCGACGCCAGGGTCAGAGTTGATGTCCTCGAATGTCTCGTACGGCTTGAGGCCGAAGTGCCTGCGGAACTCATTAAGGCTGGCAACATTCCATTTTCGGCCCTGTATGATACCCAGTATCTCAATGGCACGCATTGAGGCGGGCACGTTCCGAGCGCCAAACGAGCCGGCACAGTCCTCGATTGCCGACACGATACACTCAACAAGGTCATCATCGCTGAACTTGCCATCCGGACCTCTCTTGAACTTATTGAACGGCCGCTGCAGAGGATCTTCTGGCAGCCTGCTCTCAAACTTGGCGAAGCCTGCAAGCAGATCCTGCACGCCGACCTCTGCCGACGGCTTGCCAAACAGGTCCCAATAGAACTCCTCGATCCACTTTTCATCCTTTTCAGAGATGCAGCTGTGCCAGCGGTAGCAGAGGTTAAACTCTGCTGAAACGACGTTGCCGGTACCGCGCTCTGCTCCCTGCCTGACATCGGCCTCAATACCGGTGTTGACACGAGGATCTAGGGTCCACGTCGTGTCTACACGGTTGAGCTTCACTCACGTCAGCACTTTATTCCATACCAGTAGTCATTGGGATGTGATCACTTACATTCACAATATTCCGCACGTAATCAAGCAACATGATGTTGATGTACAACCCGGACGTGACGAGTCGTGCAGTCTGGAACAGATCTTCATCATACTTCTTCCACGCCGCCGCAGCCTTGTCGCCCTGCAATGATGGTGACGGCGCGGTGAACCTGCCATCTTCGTTGATGGAGATCAGATTGTCGCAGACATAGTTGTGGAACCGGTTGAACATGATAAGCAAGACTCCGACACCAGGGGGCAGGCCATGGATACGCTTATCCGCAAAACAATCGGGCTTCAGCTTGCCGTCCTTGAATGTGCGGATAGTGTTCTGCATCTCTTGGTTACTGCCATAGAGGGGAGACAGGTCAAGGTAAGATGACGTCTTGGACCGGCTCACGTCGTGGTGGTCGGTCCAGAAGAGGTCTGTCGTAAGTTAATCCCCTGATCTAAAGGAAATCCAACTCTAGGTCACCTACCATGAATGACAATGCTGGCCCAGTACCAGAGGATGCTGGAAACATTGTTGGGATGCTTCTTGTACTCTGTACGCTTCATGACGGAATCGAAAACGAGCCCTGGATCTGGCAGAGCACCCTTGCGCAAAACTGTGGTGTTCACGGACCTGGCGTACGGACTGCCGGCGGCCCCAAGTTGGGGAAACATAATATTCTAGGGCCATCAGCATTTACTGTTCCCATATCTCGTCCTATGGAGAGATGAAAACTCACGTTGTAAGACCCATCAGCCTGCCGATACCTGTACTTGTCCCCCACATACAGAGAAGGTGGATGCCCAAGGGAGTTCCAAAGCTCGCCCAGAAAAGTGTTGGTAAGCTCCACGCGAAGCTTCGAGTCATTAGGAAGATTTGCGACTAACTGAATGACCCTTTCCATAATCATTGTCTTATCATCAGTGAGCTTCTCGCCCTTCACGCGGGCAAGGACGACCTGCTTCAGCGTTTTGATATCTGTGTGCGCTGTCAGCTTGCTCGAACAGAATAAATAAAGCCCCAAGACTACACGTACCAGCAGAGCGCAACGTCTTGAGATCCTGCTTGAGCTTGCCCCATTTCCTCGGCTCGTTGACAGGTCCAGGTCCCTCTTGGTTTGGCGCTGGCTTGATTGTCGCCTGGACGATCTGGGCACACCGTTCTAAAGCATTGGCGACGCCTTCTTTATCGGACTTCGTCGGCATTACTTTGCGAGGAGTCGGCTTAGGCTTTGCTTGACTGGCCAACTTTTCGCGACCCTCCTGTGGTGCCTTCTCTCGCCCATTGGAAGCATGACGCGAGGCAGTCACCTTTGCGCCGTTCATGGTGTTTTCGCCGTTTTGGGACGTGTCTACCGCCATCTCTATCTCGCAAAACTATGCAGGAGGAGTGGATGAGAACTGCAAAAATGGGGGAGTGTTCACGGTGTCTTCACCGTCATCGACAGGGCGCAGGAAGCAGAAACGCACTCCAATATGGTGCGACCTCAAAAAGACGTACGGATGGATAAAATCTAGACTGCTTCCCTTACGCTTATTATGTATCCAGACAATATCCACCGGGGATATCCCTCGCGGGTACCCACAGCTAGTCGGTATACACCTACACATCTGTACAGTCCCACAAGCTCAGATGGCATTGAACACGACGTCAACGCCCCTTGTTCGGCGTCTGTCCCAGTCAGCTGAAGAGGAGCATCTCCACCACCTGCACAAGTGTAGCCGCCAGCCGCGACACTCAGCAGTCAAGTCAATGTAAGAGGAGCGTGCCATCCGCAAGCCTTTGTCGTCCATAAAACTTAGTGGAGAATACCGAGATCTGCATCTTGCAGGCTAAGGACAAGGGTTTGGGGTAGAAGGTGCAACGCGCTGCTTTCTTAAGCAAATCAAGATCATCCTCGCGGTCTTGCATCGGCCTGGCTAGGAGGTTGGAGACGAGTTGCCACACTGCACTCTAGGGCACGGATGAAGAGCTGGTTTGATGAGCTGGTTGTTTGGTGACCAATCACCCAAGCCGCTGTTGATCTGCGCGCAGGACTAGTGCATAAGCAGACGAACTTCAACCTGTACTACAGCAGTCCCCTTATGCCAGCACAAGGCCTCCCCCATAACACCCAAGAGCAACTTGATAAGGTAAAAATTTGGGTGGCAGGGCATATCAGAGTCTTAGAGGCTGAGAGTTGTTTTTACTGAATCGTTTACTTAGAATTGAATAGGAGGTGATTGGGCTGAATCCGGGGCAGCTAAGGACTTGAAACGTACACGGGCCGGGCTCCGACGTGTTGTCGATCGGATCTCACGTTGGATCGGGGCCAAAAGAGAGACCAATCATAGCGAAAAGAAGTCTCCTTTTCGGAGCTTATTTTGATTAGGCGGGAGAGTGACGGCTAGCCGCAGTTTCCGCGCTTGTCGCTTGCCCCCTTGTCCCAGGAACCTCCAGTCCAAAGATCCATGCAAGGGGCTGCCACAGTAAGTAACATGCTCAGCTGAAAACAAGGGGCGCGCAAAAACACGGGATCTCCCGTGGCCCGAACAACAACACACCGAGCAATTGATGGAAGCTGACCGCTATGTAACCCACAAGGATCAACGACAGAAACATATTCTCTTTTTCCGGGAAAGGTGGGCCATCGCATGCACGACGAAGACAAATCGGTCTTCATTTGGGGAGTGTGATCGACATAAGACAGTGGTCGGTTGGTCGTCAGAAAGAAGATAGGTTTAAAAACAATACAATCCTGGTTAATTTGTTAGCATAGCACCTTTCTGCAAGCCGTAGACCATTTCTGGAGAGAGGCTTGAAGCTCTCATATCTGACTGATTATCGGATTTGATTAGCTTAACTCTCTGATGGAGACGCCGTTAGTGGCTTGCAGAGAATATCACACTAACAAACAGATCAGGGTTGTCTTGTAGAAGGGCATGTCGGCCTTGACCTCACTCCTGGGCTGCAGCAGGGACAGAGGAGCAGGATGTAGAAAAATGGAACGCATGCTTCGGCATACAGTGGTATCAGTCACACGTCAATAAGAATCTGCACGAAAGACGTACATTAGTTCTGTTCATGTAGGTGGTCAATCTTTACAGGCTTCATCGACCACGTCTTTTCAACTGCTGCCCAACACGAAGGCAAACTCTTCCTAAAAAATGGACCAAGACATGGACTCACCACGTCTGAAACCAAGCTCCCGTGATGGCCATTCCACGGCCTCAAATACCGGACTGGAAAGGCCACGCGAGATAGGAGACGAATTCTCGAATTGTGTCCTATCCCGGCCAGTCACTCCTGGAGCTATGGAGAAGCATGCTTACGGTGCGCATCGCAAACCCAGGAAGATTGTGCTCTGTTTCGATGGCACAGGAAATAAATTCCAGGGAGATGACAGTGACAGCAACATTTTGAAGATCTTCAGGATGTTGGATCGAACAGCAAGCGATCAGTGTAAGTCCACAGTGACCCTGTGTTTCCATAGCAGGTAAAGCTAACGATAAGCTTGTAGACCATTACTATCAGCGTGAGTCGATATCGAATCATCTAGAAATGTGGCTGTTGGAAGGCACTGCTGACCCGTACAACCAAACAGCGGGAATTGGCACCTACGTGGTGTCAAAGAGCCTGAGCCATACAGGCAGGATAGCTCGTCTCAAATCGTGGTGCATGAAGGCGAAAGACTCGGCGATTGGCTCGTCGTTCGACCAACATGTTGTCGGGGGATATCGATTTCTTATGCGCTACTATGACCCTGGCGATGAGATATACATTTTTGGTTTTTCTCGCGGTGCTTACATTGCTCGCTTTCTTGCCGAGATGCTAGACTACGTCGGTCTACTCTCTCATGGCAATGAGGAAATGGTGGTGTTTGCATGGAAGGCCTTTGCCAACTGGCAAAGAAGGCGAGAGAGCACCACGCCAGTCGGTATTAGACAAAAGAAGGAGATGTATGCATTCATGAGGGGATTCCGCGAGACATTCTCGCGGCCAGTACGAAGGATCCGATTTCTCGGCCTTTTCGACACCGTCAACAGCGTACCACAATTTGAAGCTGCTTGGATGGAACGCAGCAAATTTCCCTACACTGCGCGCACATCAGCAAAAGTGATACGTCACGCAGTGAGCATAGATGAGCGGCGCGCCAAATTTCGGCAAGACCTGATTTACCAGAGCGGCCAGAACAAGACCTCGAAGGGAGGTGGGCGGAGCAAGGACAAGACAAGTGGGAATGGAGAAAGGTACAGAAGAAAATCCAGCTTCAGCTCAGCAAAGCCAGCTGACGGCGTGACGCTTCACAATAAACGCGGGCGCTGCTTGACACTGGACACGCCGGATGATGAAGCTCCATACCGCGTTCGCTCGCACTCGATTCGCTCTCGTCGAACAAGCATGACAGATGCTTCTGATTTGGACCATCACCAAGATGTGAAGTCCGAGCTCTCTGTCGCCATCCATTCACACGATGAAGACGTCTCGTCCATTGCCGAGTCTGAGGATGAATCAGACCAGGACATTGATGAGGTATGGTTTGCCGGCGGTCATGCAGATGTTGGTGGAGGCTGGGAAGTTCCCCCAGACTCCAAGCCGGCCAGCCATATCCCTCTTGTGTGGATGGTGCACGAAGCGATGAAAGCCGGGCTTACGTTTGACCTCGACAAAGTTCGTGAGATGGGATGCATGGAAGCATTCGACGACGAGTCCATGGCAGCCAATAGCAGCATCAACAATGGCAAAGCAGTAGCTCTCCACACGGCAAGAGCACCAAGCAATTCTCGAGTGCTTCCGGTCCCCAATATCATGATCCGGTCCCCAACAACGATGTTATGCGAGCCCTCTACAAAACCTTCTCACGGAGCAGATAGACCCGGGAAAGTTACGTCCTCCGCTGTCGAGAGCGGCGATGGCCACCGTGAGACGTTCAGAGAAATGATGGACAAGGCATGTATCGCTCGACTCCATGATTCTCTTGAGTTTGGCGGCGGCCTGTCTTGGGGATCTACTTTAACCTGGAAGATCATGGAGTAAGTGTACACACCGCTTCAGACAAGCATTGGCGCGAGAACTGGTAAAGATAACACAAGACAGGTATCTGCCCTTCCGTCGTATGGATCTGCAGCCAGATGGATCGTGGAAACCCATTCGCTGGCCTCTTCCATGCGGAGAGGTCCGTGATATCCCGGAAAACGCGCGCGTCCATGGAAGTGTTATCCGGCGCATGCAACTGGATGACAAGTACAGACCAGGAAACCTCATCGTCGGTGGCGGAGGCAGGGGCGTTCGCGTCGCACCAAAGGAGTACGGGATTGGCGATTGGGTCTGTGTTGCAAATGAAGGCTCTCCCGTGAACGAAATTTGGATGAAGAGGAGCGTGGTCGAAAAAATGAGGAATAACAATACCAAAAACTAATAAGGTGACAAGGGAGGGACCGATTGCAAAAAGTCAGAAGACTGTATCCATGTAGATAGGGTTGGACTCTCACCGAGATGTCCGTTTCTACCATCTCCTGTCCTACACTTTCCACAGGTACCCGGGCAGCGGTGACCATACGCCAACAACTCAGCGGAGGCCACAGGACAGCGTTATGATTTTGATGGGATATCAACCCTTTTTTTTCTGGAGCCGAGGAGCCCAAAAGAATAAGTGTCGGTGGCCAAAAACGGACCCCTTTGCTCCCGCTATTAGTGATACCATTTTCAGGCGGGGGCCAAACGGTATGAATTAACGGAAGGTACTTGATAGGAAACGACTGTTAGTAAGGGGCACACTGCTTGAGCGTTGTGCCCATGCAAACATGGGGCAATCCCTGTAATACAGTGTTTTTGCGGCCTTACGGGTTGGCCCAGCACAAGGTCACGACTCACAATATCCGCAAGCCAAAGATTCACTGTGCCATGTACACCAACCTTTTAGTTGGGCGGATGAGCTCACTAGGCATTACCGTACATTCCATCCCAAAGTCGAAGTTGCTGGCAAGCATTGTTGGCGCGGTAGTCACAGCAGCCACAGCGGTTAACTCAACCATTAAGAATATACTCATATATATGTCTCATTAAAATCCGTCTAGCACTAAAACACGATGATTTAGATGGTTGATCAGTTAGTTTAAAGACAACTACTACAGATAAGGTTCCATGCTTACTTACAGTTTACCCCTTATGTGATTGTTGGTGCGGAATTTTAGACAGGGGTTCTGGTAAGCCTTACACTATAAACCCCAGTTTCTTGCTTAAAACCACTTCGGTCAAAACTAGTTGGCATAATCAAGCAATATATTCAATATATTCTCTATCCATTAATACCTGTTTCTCGTGATAAAACTTGTTGTTCTGCGATTCAGTTGTAATGTCGTTAGACAAACCCCGATCCCAAAATTTTGCGCGAACGAACAAGCCAAGGGAGTATTGAACAATCAAAAGCGGGATAGCAAGAATATGCCCACAGTTTTTTTTTTTTTTTTTTTTTTTTTTTTTT
>Ga0065720_1019299_pt1 | contig 29495 bp, 25 predicted proteins | sample Thericmetagenome_FD_59107 | JGI IMG/M metagenome (GOLD analysis project Ga0065720, IMG submission 59107) | Thermophilic microbial communities from the Joint Bioenergy Institute, California, USA of rice/straw/compost enrichment - eDNA_2 v2... | ecosystem: Engineered > Solid waste > Grass >... | reverse complement strand
ACCGCTGCTGCAAACTGATTCATCACGCCTTTTCGAAAGACTGTCCTTGGCAGTCTTGCTTTCTTGTTGCCTTTTCAAGGCTTCCCAGCGTTTCTTTCCATTTTGCAAAGATTTTTGTATTTAAGTGCCTGAAAAAAGACGTTTCATCGTTCAGCGTTTCCGGCGACGATCAAGATGACCAGTAGGTTGCAACAGAATTAAACGACGGGGTGCTGATCTTCGCCGCAACGATTGCGACCATGCCGGCACATCACTGGTATCCAAAGTTTTCATTCACGATTCCAGCATCATTGTAAACGCTAACAACCTGTGTTCGACTGGCATAAGGGCTTATCGGATGATGGAGATGTTGCGAACTATGGCGCTAAACATTCTTGTAGACACTAAGAATAAGCGTTCGACAGAAAACATGGGCGCCTCGCTCGCATGATAAAGATGTTGCGGACTATGACGCTGTAGAGTAAAGGGCTGGGGCTACCAGCCCCTTCTCATCAAACCGTACGTGCGGTTTTCCCGCATACGGCTTTCCGACGTTCTTCACCGTGTGCATTACGTAGTTCGCCAAGTTGTCGCAGTTTGTAAATTGGCTTTCATGAGGAATTTCAAAGAAGTTGGAATTACGTAAGCTCCATTTCTTGAATTTCTTTCTGCAGAAGATCATTAGTCTTTTGCGGATATACCAGTCAATCTTGGCCAGGAACTTGTTTGCGGCTCCCTTGTCCACTTTTGCGTAGTAGTTCCGCCACCCTATAATTTGGGGATTGAGACTTCTGATGATCTCGTTCATATTCTTGTGCAGAAAGTGTCGTGGAGCTGTTGTTTCCTTTACTTTGAGCCGCATCTTCTTCATTGATTTCTTTGACGGGACACAACGAAGGATGCGCGCCACGTTTCCCCCTTTACGCCAGACCGGCATACGGCGGAAGTGGTGCCTTAGAAAGTCGAAACCCTGGTCACATTGCCATATGTTCACTAGTTTGCTCTTCTCGATGTTCATTGTCAGTTCCAGTTTTGCGAATACCGCCCGCAATACATGGATTGATTCTCGAGCTTCTATTACTTTGTGACACAGTATGACCAGATCATCCGCGTATCGAACCATCGTACCAAGATGCGCAAATTTCTTTTCCCAGATCGTGTCCAGGTAGTTCAAATAAATATTAGCCAGAAGTGGCGATATGACGCCGCCCTGCGGGCTGCCGATGACAGATTCATGAAACTGATCACCTTTCATGATGCCTGCTGTGAGCCATCCTCGGATCATCTTTAGGACTTTTCGGTCCGATACTCGCTGTTCTACCAAGGTCATGAATTTGTCATGTGAGATGTTGTCAAAATACCCCTTGATGTCTACATCTGCAACCCAATAAACCTTCCCGTTATTCACCGTATCCATAATCTTGCGTAGTGCGTCATGCGCGCTTCGCTTCGGACGGAAGCCGTATGAAAAGTCCTTGAAGTCCGCCTCAAAAATGCTTTCGAGCACGATTTTCGCGGCCATCTGAACGAGTCGGTCTCGCACGGTCGGGATGCCCAGCGGTCTTGTACGTCCATCCCCTTTTGGGATATCCACCCTTCGCACGGGCGATGGTCGATACGTTCCGTTCTTTAATTGTCCGCTTGTTTCTTTGATGAACCGATTTTCTCCGTATTCTTCACGGATGTACTGGATGCTCACGCTGTCAATACCCGCGCTTCCTCTGTTCGCTTTTACCTGTTTCCACGCATGAGTCAGAATGTCTTCCCGGTAGATCTTGTCGTACAGCGCATGAAACCGCCTTGTTGGCTTTTCCTTGGCAGCACGGTACAGGGTCCTTTGAAGTTGCCGTGTGGGGGAGGGCTTCCCTAGTTCCAGACATAACTTTCTCTACATGCCGATCCCCATACACCGGAGAGTTCTTCCGCATTGTGGTCCAAGTTCTTCATGCGTTCCATGGCCTTCGCCTGTCCATTCGAGGCTCGGCACTCTCTTGTCCATCATTCGATAGGTTCCTTTAACGATGCGGCAGGATTCACTTCATGTTACGGCCTGTAGATTTGCTTCGCATACGGTACTACTTGCATGCTTTTCACAGGGCTTCAACCAACGGGTTTCGCCGCAGGTTGCCTGCTAGCTACAGGGCAGCTTGGTCTTTACCCCGGCTGGACTTCCACCAGCGAGTTATGCCTAGCTTGGCTAGGCGCGCAATGGACATTCTGGACGCTTAGGAGAAACTCGAAACTGGTTTCCTCCTAAATTCCTCCGCTAAGAGGACATAATGTCCATTGAAATTGAAATCTTCAATTTTTTAGCGCTAACGGTTCATAATGTCCATTAGAACTCCAAAGCGCAACAGAAAGGTATATTTGTGAAATTAACCAAGAAGCGCCGTGCAGGCAGCATTCTTCTTCTGCTTGCACAGCGCTTGCCGTTTCGAGATATTGGGCTGTCATCCACTAGCACGGTGCTTATCGATCCAGGTTACTTGGCCGGCGCGCCCGGGTTTCTGTTCGTTAAGTAAATGCCGCTGCCGATCAGCGCAAATCCGATGAGAAGCGAGGCGGACAGCGGCTCGGACAGAAACACCGTTCCGATGATGACAGCCAGCAATGGAACCAGATACGTAACGGATGCGATCCTGCTCGCTTCTCCCAGACTGATCATTTTGAAGTAGATATAAAATGCGGCAGGAATGCCCAACGTCCCCCCGAACAGCATGCCGGCCCAGAACGGCATATTCCACGCGATTGCCGTCCAATCTTCTGTACCGAGGCCGATAACGGTCAGCACGGCGCCGCCGATCAATGATTGCCACGTCAGCATCCACATCGCATCGACCTGTTGAAACACTTTCTTGACATACAGGGAGCCGACGGCCCAACTTACGGCAGCCGCCAGGCCGCAGGCGATGCCTGCGGCGGAGACTTGCCCGTGAATCCCTTCCCAACTGACGGCGACCACGCCGAGGAAGCCAAGGACAAGACCGATGATCCGAAGTGCGTTCATCGCCTCGCCAAACCATATCCAGGCCAGGACGCCTATGAGGACAGGTTGAAAATAAACCAGGACCGACATCAGGCCGGAAGGCAGGTAGTCAATGCCGACTGTCTGAAATCCGTAAAACAGGACGGTGTTCAGCAGCGCTGACAGCAAATAGATCGGCCAGCATTGCCGCCAGCGAATCTGCGCGCCTCTGTCCCTGTACACGATCCATATGCCCAACAGCAATCCGGCCAGCAAACTGCGCAATCCGGCGAACAATAGCGGAGGCGTATGGCCCAGCGCGACCTTGTAGATGGAAAATGACGATGCCCATACAATGACGAGAAACATCAGGTAGATGATATTTCCTGCGCGGTTTTCCCCGCCTTGATGCACATGCTTCTCCATGCGTTTCCTCCAACATAGCACCGCCTTCTGTCGTAGCAATCGCCACGGGCAAATCTCCCACCGTTTCGCCAGACTGACTTAAACGAATATCCGCAGAGACGAAAGTCGTAATCGCCGCTGGCGACCCTCCTCCCGTTTCGCCAGACTGGCTGAATGAATATCCGCAACGACGCAGTTGCAATTGCCGCTAGCGGATCTCCTCCCGTTGTGCTGATTGAATGCTTTGCAAGGCGTCCGGATTTTGGAGCATGGTCAGGTCGCCCGGATCTTTACCCAAATAGGCGGCCTTGATCATTCTGCGCACAATTTTGCCGCTTCTGTTCTTCGGCAAATCACCGACAAATTCGATTTTGTCCGGGCGCATCGCCTTGCCCAGCAAGCGGCTGACCTGCTGCGTAATTTCATCTTTCAGCGCATCATCCGGCGGCGTGCCGGGCTTGAGCACGGCAAAGACGCAGATCGCCTCCCCCTTCACCGGGTGGGGTATGCCGATGGCGGCGGATTCGATGACGGCCGGATGGGACACGGCGGCCGATTCGATCTCGGCGGGACCGACCCGCTTGCCGGCGACGCTCATCGTATCATCCGAACGGCCGCGAATGTACCAATAACCGTCTTCATCGATATACACGGCATCGCCATGCATCCAGACGCCGGGCCACCGCGACCAGTACGAATCGAGATAGCGTTGCCGATCGTTCCAGAGCCCCCTGGTCATGCCGGGTAAAGCGTTGCGCAGAACGAGTTCGCCTTCCTGGCCGCGGACCGGTTGACATTGCTCGTCCACGACATCTGCATGCATGCCCAGAATCGGAGAATGAAACGACATCGGCTTGATCGGGAACAGGATGTTGGAAGCCAGAATGCCGCCCGACACTTCCGTGCCGCCGGAATAGTTGATGATCGGGCATCTGCCGCCGCCGACATGCTCGAAATACCACCTGTAAGGCTTTTCGTTCCACGGTTCGCCGGTGGAACCCAGCACTCTGAGGCTGCTCAAATCGAGCTTGCGCAGCGGTTCGTCGCCGTGAACCATCAGCGAGCGAATTAATGTTGGCGACAGGCCCAGATGCGTTACCTGATGTTTGTCAATCAGCGACCAGATGCGGTCCACGCCGGGATAGTCAGGCGAGCCGTCATAGAGCAGCACTGTTGCGCCATGCAGAAGCGTTCCGAAGACCACCCACGGTCCCATCATCCAGCCGAGGTCCGTGTACCAGAAGAACGTATCATCCGGCTTGAAATCAAAAGCATGATGCATGTCCTGCGCGGCTTTCAGCGGAAAGCCGATTTGCGAATGGACGACGCCTTTCGGATTGCCCGTAGTCCCGGAAGTATAGATGATCAGCATCGGATCGTTCGCATCCATCGGCTCGACCGTAAACGTGCTTTCAGCTTCCTGCATCAGCGCGTTCCAGTAAACGATGCGCTCGCTGTCGCGGTCACTCGGCGGCGCTGCGCCTTCTTTCTCGATGACCAGCACATGTTTGACCGTCTGCGAAATGTCCGCGGCTTCTTCCGCGATGCTGCGCAGCGGCATCAGCCGGCCTTTGCGGTGATAGCCTTCCACCGTGATGATCAGCGATGCGCCGCAATCCTGCAGGCGCTGCGCCACTGCGGCGGCGGAAAATCCGGAAAACACCGGCGTGGCGATCGCGCCGATTTTGGCGATGGCCAGAAGCGCAACGACAGCTTGCGGAATCATGGGCAAGAGCAGTCCGATCGCATCGCCTTTCTTGATGCCGAGCGCCCGCAATCCATTCGCCAGGCGGCTTGACTGTTCGGCCAACTCTTCATACGTCAGTTCGCCGCTTTGACCGCTCTCATCTTCCCAACGGACCGCCGTTTTGCGCCGCAAGCGCGGGTCGGCGGCGTGCTTGTCCGCGCAATCATAGCCGATATTCATCAGCCCGGATATGAACCACTGGGTCCACTCGATTCCCCTTGAGGCGTCTGATACCCGTTCATAAGGCTTGATCCAGTGAATGCCGATTTCCTTCACGAATGCGTCCCAGAACCAGTCCGGCTCCCGGATCGACCGATTGTACAAATCCTCATAGCTGTCCAACTGATATTTTTTCATCCAATAGTATAAGTTCGAGTTGCGAATAACTTCTTCTGTCGGATGCCAGATCACACCGTCACCCGCCGCGCCACTTGCATTGTCCGGCAACGGTTCTCCCTCCTGTCATGCAGTTCGGCTAAACTTCAGCAATCGATATGTGGACCAAATGCCGACGACCGGTCCGGGAACAAGCATCCAAAACGCAAACTTCCAGCCTGTTAATGAAGCAAACAGCGGAAGCGCCATAATGATCAGCGCGGTCAGCGCGAAGCCGAGCGCCAGTTGCAGCGTCAGGGCGGTTCCGACAAACCGCGCTTCCACCCGTTCCGTCAAAATAGCGGAAAACTGCGCAGAATCGGCGATGATGCTGATTCCCCATATGACACCGATGACGGCGAGCAGCCATGAGGCATTGCCATATGCAAATCCGATCACAGCCGCCATCGTGCCTGATGCGGCAAGCGATGCCAGCACGACTCGCTCGCGCCCGATTCGATCGGCCAGCACGCCTCCCAGCCATGCGCCGACAAAGCCGGAGGCAATGATGATAAAAGCGAGCAGGGAAGGCCAGGAAGAAGCGGAAGGCCGGCCGCCGGCTGCCATGCTGTAGGCGATATACAGCCCGATCCAGGTCCACATGGCATACAGCTCCCACATATGTCCGAGATATCCGATGTTGGCCAGCCGGACGGTGCGTTGACGAAGCAGCCGGGGGATCGCCCGCGGGTCAAACTGGCCCGTCGCCGGCGGATATGGGCCCGGCGGCACAAATCGCTTCACGATAAAGCTGCCGGCGATCGAGGCGATCCCGGCAACAATCAGCACGAGTTCCCAGGAACCCGTGTTCATTCCCCTGACCAAGTGCGGACTGGCGGAACCGATCGTAAGCGCCCCGATAATGATGCCCATCGCCTCCCCGCGCCGCGCGCGAAACCAGGTCGCCGCCAGCTTCAGGCCCGGACCGTACACGCCGGCCAGCGACATTCCTGTAAGAAAACGCAGCGCCAGCGCTTCCGTCAATCGGTCCGTAAACGCCGTCAGCAGCGTAAACAGGCCTGCCGCACAGCCGGACCAGAAGAACAGATCGGGAGGAGATACGCGATCGGGGACGTTCAGAAAGGCGAAAATAAGCGATCCGGCCACAAATCCTGCTTGCACCATGACGGTGGGCAGGCTTTCTGCAGCCGCGCTCATTCCCCATTGTGCCGCCAGTTCCGGAAGCACCGCCGTCATGGAAAACCAGGTCGCCATCGTGCCGACCATCGCCATGGAAAGAAGGATCAAGGCGCGTCGGTGGGCGAAGCCGTATTCCAGACGGTCGGTTTCGCTTGCGTTCAAGGCAGAGCTGCCGTATACGTTACGGCAACGCCTTCGAGACAAACAACACCATCCTGGTTGCGCACGCTCGTATTCATTTTGCAGATCGGCTTGTCTTCCCGCACGTCGGTCAACTCGACTTTGGCAGTGATGCGATCACCGACATACACAGGATGATTGAACTTCCATTCCACGGACAGAAACACCGTGCCCGGTCCCGGCAATTGCTCGGCGACAATCGCATTGAGCAGTCCTGTCGTGACGCCTCCCTGGACGATCAGACCGCCGAACCTGGAAGCTTCGGCCGCCTTTTTATCCGTATGAAGGGGGTTGCGGTCACCGGTCAAAGCGCTGAACAATTCAATGTCTGCAAGCGTGATATCCTTGCTCAATTCTGCGCTGGCGCCTTTGGAAGGCATGCCGAAGCGCGTGCCTGTCCAACCGTTCTTTGTTTCTCCACTCATCTTTTATATCTCCTGCCTCATGGTTATTTCACTTCAATCATGATCGCCATTCCCTGGCCGCCGCCGCCGCACAGGGAAGCAATGCCGCGGCCGCCGCCGTTGCGCTTCAACTCGTGCGCCAGCGTCAGCACAAGTCGAAACCCGCTGGCGCCCAATGGATGTCCGAGCGCAATGGCGCCGCCGTTGACGTTGACGACATCCGTGCTCAGGCCAAGCTCGCGCATCGAAGCGATGACGACCCCGGCATAAGCTTCGTTGATTTCAAACAGATCGACATCAGCCAGACGCATGCCTGTTCGTTCCAGCAAGGCGGAAATCGCCTTCGCCGGTTTCAGGTGCAAGGTCAGGTCCGGACCGGCGACCGTCGCCCAGTCGACAATCGTCGCCAGCGGCTGAATCCCCCGTTTGTCGCATTCTTCCATCGTCGAAACGAGGCCGCAGCTGGCGCCGTCCGACAGTTGGCTGGCATTGCCCGCCGTAACGGTGCCGCCTTCCATCACCGTTCTCAGCTTCGCAAGCTTCTCCAGCATCGTCTCCGGGCGCAGACATTCATCCGCGGCAAGATGATCGCCGGTGTTTTTCGCGCGGATGCCGACCAGTTCCGCTGCGAACTTGCCGTCCGCCTGGGCCTTGACCGCCCGCAAATGCGCGAGCTCCGCATATTCGTCCTGGTCTTCGCGGCTGATATTCAGCTCCCGGTTGGCCTGCTCCGCCACTTCGATCATGGACAGGTTGCCGATCGAGCAGCGCAGGCCGTCATCGAGCGAATCCGCCAGCACGACGGCCCCCGTCTTCATGCCGTGCCGCATCACCGCTACATGAGGCGCGTTGGTCATCGATTCCATGCCGCCTACGATATACATGCGGCCTTCCTCTCTGTCCATCCGGCGGATCGCATCCGCAATCGACGTCATGCTGGCCAAGCAGACATTGTTCAAGGTCATCGCGGGCACGGTTCGCGCGACACCGGCACGGTCGGCCGCCTGCCGCGCGGGATTTTGTCCTTGGCCCGCCTGAACGATTTGCGCCATCAGCACTTCATCCGCCTGCAAATCGGGATGCCGCCGCAGCAGCTCCGACATCGCGGCAGCACCCAGTTCGACAGCGGAGAAGTTCGCAAGCATCCCTTTGAACCGGCCGAACGGCGTTCGCACGCCATCGACCAATACGAACTCCTTCAATGAACTACCTCCCGTACGCGCAGCAGCTCACCCGAAGCCCGCGTTATATTTTCAGAACCGCCTTCCATGCCGCTTCCACGCCGTCGTAGATGCGCGCGCCGCCCGCGCAATCGCCGATCGCGAAAACCTGCGGCGCAGCCCCGCTGAGCTCGTCCACAAGATCCCGGCGCGGCTTCAGACCGGTGCAGACAATGACCGTATCGGCCGGTAATTCGTTTACCTTTTGCTCGGCGTCTTCATAGACGACGCTGGATGCTTTCGCTTCCTTCAGCTTGACGCTTGTCAGCACCTTCACGCCGGCGGCTTCCATCTTCTCGATCAGCACCCGGCGATGCAACGGCTCGAAGCCGATCATGATGTCGCTTTGCATTTCGAGAATCGTCACGTTCTTGCCATGCTTGCCGGCGACATGAAGCGCGGTTTCACAGCCGACTACGCCGCCGCCCACGATGACGACGTGCTCGCCAAACTGCACCTCGTCTTCCAGCGCTTGCTGGCCTGTATAGAACGTGCCTTCCAGCGGCAATCCGGCATACTCGGAACCGGTCGCAATGATCAGGGCGTCCGGCTTGAGCTCCTTCACCAGGTCCGGCGTCGCTTCCGTATTCATGCGCACATCGACGCCATGCTTGGCGACCTGGCGCTTGGCCCATTCCAGATAGTCCTTGAGCGGCTGCTTGAAGTCCGGTGCGGCAGCTTCATTGAGCAAGCCGCCGAGCCGTCCGCTCTTCTCAAGCAGGATCACGTCATGGCCGCGGATCGCCGCAGCGCTCGCCGCCTCCATCCCCGCGATGCCGCCGCCGACTACGACGACGCGCTTGCGCTGGGCGGCCGGCGTCAACTTCCAGGTCCCCTCTCTGCTGACCGCCGGGTTGACGCTGCAACGAACGGTCCTGCCCTTAATGATGCGGTACAGACAACCTTCGTTGCACAGAATGCACGGCCTGATATCTTCAGGACGGCCTTCCGCCAGCTTATTGGCAATATGCGGGTCGGCGATATGGCCCCGCCCGATCGCGATCAGGTCGGCTTTGCCTTCCCGCAGCGCTTGCTCGCCTGTCTTGACATCCAGGGAACCGACGCCGATGATGGGCAACTCGGGAACGGCTTTCTTCACGGCAGCGGCCAGATGGATCAGATGTCCCCGCTCGTCATACATGACCGGGAACATATGATGCATCGATTCATAGGTCGCGCCGGAAACGCTGATATAGTCTAGATTACCCGTATCGGCCAGCATGCGCGCAATCGCGACCGCCTCGCTGACTTCCAGCCCTTCTTCCAGAAACTCGTCGCCGTTCATGCGGAAGCCGACCGTGAAGTTGCGGCCGACGGCATCGCGCACCTTCTGAATCACTTCCATCGCGAAGCGGGCGCGGTTTTCCAGCGATCCCCCGTATTCATCCTTGCGCTTGTTGGAGCGGCGTGAGAAGAAGGAACTGATCAGGTAGCCATGCGCGCCGTGGACTTCCACGCCGTCAAATCCGGCCAGTTGGGCGCGCACGGCGGCATCCGCCCACGCCTGCTGGATCCACTTGATCTCCTCGATCGTCAATTCCTTGGGGACCGTGCCCATGGCCGAGCTGGCGATCGCCGAAGGCGCGACCTGGTAATCGCCGTGAATATTGGCCAAATTCGCCTGCCGGCCGCCATGCCCCAGTTGCAGCACGGCCTTAGCGCCGTGATCCTGAATGGATTCGGCCAGCAGGGAGAATCCGGCGATCATATGGTTCTTGTCCAGCAGCGGCTGGTTGTTCGCAGACCGCCCGTGTTTTCTGTCGATCGCCGTATTGTGCACGATAATTAATCCGGCGCCGCCGATGGCCCGTTCGGTATAATAATCGATCATCGCTTGCGAGACGGAGCCGTCCGCATAGTTGTGCGCGGTCTCCATCGGCGGTACGACGATGCGGTTCCGCAAGTTCAACGTTCCGACCCGAATCGGTTCAAGCAATTTATTCATGCGAATTCACCTTCCTTACTATATGGCTCATCAAGTTTTCCAGGGCCGTGCCAACACGAAGTGGCTCAGCAGCGCGCCCATCAGGGTAATGACCATAAGCAGCGCCATCGGCATGGCCGACAACCCGCCCTCCAGGCCGACGAACGGGATGATCAGCGCCCCCGGAATGAAGGTCAGCAATCCCAGCAGCGCGGAGGCGCTGCCGGCCGTGTCCCCTTTGCTTTCCATTGCCAGCGAGCCGGTGGTCGTATTGATCGTACCGATGCTCGACACGACAACAAACAGCGGCACCAACATTGCATACAGCCCGGCATCCAGCACGACTGCAGCCAGGATGCCGACACCGCCGACGGCAGCCGCCGACAGGCCGATCGTCAGCATGCGCATTTCAGAAATGCGGCCGGCGAGCTTGCCCGTCAACTGGGAAGTGACGATAATGCCGGCCCCGTTGACGGCAAAGATGAGGCTGAACAGCGTCGGTGAACCGCCGTATAAATTTTGCACGACGAACGGCGATCCGGAAATATAGGCAAAATAGGCGGCCATCACAAGCCCTCTGCTCAAGGCATGGCCCATAAAGACGCGGTCGGAAGCGATCATCCGCATATCCTTCACGGATTGGCGGACACCGCCCCGGCTGCGGCGCTCAGGCGGCAGCGTTTCCGGCAACATCAGGATGACGGACGCCATAATCGCCGCGCCGAGCACCGCCAGTACGATAAACAAGCCGGGCCATGTTGAAAAATGCAGCAGTTGCGCGCCTATAATCGGCGCCAATACGGGCGCCACGCCTGAAATCAGGCTGAGCAGCGCAAAAAACTTGGTCAGTTGCGTGCCCGAATATAAATCGCGCACGATCGCCGTAGAGATGACGACGCTCGCGGCGCCTGCCAGTCCTTGCACGACGCGAAACACGATCAGCCAGCCGATGCTGGGGCTGAATGCGCACAGCAAGGAAGAAATCGTGTAGACGATAAGTCCGGCAAGAAGCGGGTAACGCCTCCCCCGCAAATCGCTCAGCGGGCCGATCCACACCTGGCCGACGGACAAGCCGATCAGGAAGGCGGTAAGGGTCAGTTGCGTCAGCGACGTTGTCGTGGACAAGTCCAGCTCGATCTGCGGTAATGCCGGCAGGTACATATCCAGCGACAACGGCGGAAAGGCAGCGAGTGCCCCGAGTATGAGCGCTACCCAGAAGCGGCGAACGCCCTTAGATATTGCTTGCAAGGCGATACCCTTCCCAGACCGCTTCCAACACTTTTCTCGTACGGACGCGATCGCCGATTTCGAACACATCCGTCACCTTGTCCCGCAATTCCGTTTCGAGATTGTCTTCAACGGGCTTCAAACCGACAGCCACGACGACATGATCGGCCTTGAGCGTCTTTTGCTCGCCCTGATGCTCCACGACAACGCCGTGATCGCCGATTTCAAGCGCCTTGGCCTGCGTCATAACCGTGACATCAAGTTTTTCGTCCTCAATGCCTGCGAATCTTCTCTTGAAATCCAGCGCATCGGCAAAGAAGGCGTCTTTCATAATATCATCCAGCGCCTCCACAATCGTGACGCGCTTGCCTTGACGCGCCAGGAACATGGCCGCTTCCGCTCCAACCAGGCCGCCGCCGATGACGACGATTTCCCGCCCGACTTCCAGCTTGTTTTTCAGCAGGTCGACCCCCATCACCACTTCAGGCCGATCGATGCCCGGAATAGGCGGCTTGATCGGCTTTGCGCCGGTCGCGAGGAAGACGACGTCCGGTTTCATGGACAGTACGAGCTCCGCAGTCGCTTCCGTGCCTGTTCGGACTTCAACGTCATGTTTGCGCAACTGGTTCACCAGGTAATCCCGGTATTGGATATACTCCGATTTGAATGAAGGTGCGCCGGCCGGAATGAGCATCCCGCCGAGCTCATCGGATTTCTCAATGAGCGTAACCTTGTGGCCGCGGATAGCGGCAACCCGGGCTGCTTCCATGCCGCCGGGCCCGCCGCCCACGACGACGACCCGCTTTTTGACCTCTGCCGGTTTCAGGGCCAGATTGCGCTCGTTGCCGGCCTGCGGGTTGACGCTGCAGCTCATATACTTACGCTGATTGAGCCGCACCAGACAGCCTTCATTGCACTGGATGCAAGGGCGAATTTCCGCAAGCTCATTCGCTTTCACCTTGTTCACCCAGTCGGGATCCGCCAACAGCGGACGGCCAAGCGCCACAAAGTCGGCTTTGCCGTCGATCAGCACCTGTTCCGCGACTTTCGGGTCACCCAGCTTGCCGACGGTAATGACCGGAATTTTGACTTCCTTCTTGACGAGTTCGGCCAGCGGCACCAAGCAACCTTGCGGCTGCGCGCCGGACGGCTGCGCCCAGTTGTTGGATTCATAGACGCCGGCGTCGATGTGCAGCGCATCAAAACCGATCGACTCGGCAAAACGCGCAACGCGCAAACCTTCCTCAAGCGTCCGTGCCCCTTCGAATTCCGGTTGTCCGTCGAGGAAATGGGACAGGCCGTAACGGAAAATAACCGGGTAATCCGGGCCTGTTTCCTTCCGGACGGCTTCCAGAAGTTCGGCGACGATGCGCATTCTGTTTTCAAAGCTGCCGCCGTATTTGTCCGTCCGCCAGTTGGTGCGGGCCGTAATAAACTGATCGAGCAAATACCCCTGGTGAGCATGAAGCTCGATCGCGTCAATGCCGGATTCCTTAATATAGCGGGCTCCCTGGCCGAAATCCCGAACCAGCTCTTCCACCTCGTCGGTGCGAAGCTCGCGGCAAATGACGCTTGGATCGTAGAAATTCGTTACGGGCGACGGCGCAACGGTTCCGCCGTGCGGCAAATTCGGATCAGGCGGCTGTTGCCGGCCAAATCCGATGCTGTATTGAATGGCGATCTTGCTGTTATGCGCATGCACTTCTTCCGCCAGTTCATTCAGCCACATAATCGCGCGTTTGTCGCTGATCAGCGGCCAGCCCCACGACTTTTCCCATTTTTCATTGGGTGTGGTGACGCCTGTGATGATCAATCCGACGCCGCCTTTGGCCCGGGCGCCGTAAAAATCCACCCCTCGCTGGGAGAAGCCTTGCTGCTCCGTAGGGCTGGTCATGCCCATGGCAAACATGGGCGCCATGACAACGCGATTTTTCAATTTCATCGTTCCGATTTTTCCGGGTTCAAGGAGCTTGTTCATAACTGTTCCCCCATGATTTCAACTTTCCGGTTTTCTCCGATGTTCGAGTTAGCCTGTGCTTCCCTGTTTTCTCAGATAGAAGCTTAGGGCAAGTGCGCTGATAAGCACGATTCCTTTAAAAATATCCTGCATATAATAAGGCGTTCCGAGCATCGTCATCCCGGTCAGCAGCACACCCATAAAGACCGCGCCGATAAAGGTTCCCCAAACGTTTGGTTTGCCGGCGCCGAGCAGGGCGTAACCGATGAAGCTCGCCGCCACGCCGTCCAGCAGGAACGAAGAACCGGCGAGAACGTCTCCGATGCCGATCCGGGCGGCCAGCACAACCCCGCCCATCGATGTCAGCAGTCCGGACAGCACGTAGGCCAGAATAATATAAAAGCCGACGCGAATGCCTGACAGTTTGGCTGCTTCCATATTGCCGCCGATCACGTACATGTTGCGGCCGATATACGTGTGATTCAGGAACAGGTAGACGAGAATCAACACGATAAACACGATGATGACAGGGATCGGAATGACGCCGACATATCCTTGCGAAATGTCCAGAAACGATTGCGAGAAGTTTCCGGAAGCTTTCTGTCCGCCGCGAATCGTCGCGCCATGATAGATGGGATACCCCATGCTGTACGTCAGTTGCACACCTTGAATGAAGAACATCATGCCCAGCGTCGCCAAAATATGCGGAATTTTGATTTTGACGATCAGCAGTCCGTTTAACAGTCCGACGATCATGCCTGCAATCAAGCTGTAGATGACCGCCATGACGGGTCCTTGCAGGTGGATAACCATTGTCGCCGAGGCGACGACCACCGCGAGGCTGGAGACGGACCCGACCGACATGTCAAAACCGTTGACGACCAGCGTGATGGTCACGCCAAGGCTGATCAGCGTAATAATCGTAACGGAACGCAAAATGTCCATCATATTGCCGACCGTGAAGAAATGGTCGGTGGCGATAGAGAAGAATGCGACGAGCGCCAGCAAAATGATGAGCATGCCGTATTTAAAAAGAAAATGAACGATCTTGTCCTTCATTGAGGCTGCGAGCATGCCGTTCTCATCAATCTGCATTGCTGCCGTCTGTTGACTCGCATCCTTGTTGCCCACTAGGAATACCTCCTTCTTGACTCGCGCGTGAGTGGGAAAGGAGCGAGCCGTTATGAAACGGTCCGCTCCGCTTCCCGTAAACAGTCAACTATCGAATTGTCTAACCGTATTATTTGCCTGCATTTCTCTCTTTCAGAGCTTCCATCCACGGAGAGATGGCGACGTTCACGTTGGAGAACGCAGGCGCTTTTTCACCCAGTTCGACCAGGTTTGTAATATTGTTCTCAAGCAAGAACTCCTGCGTAATGAGCATCGGCGGCACCATCAGGTATTTCGGCACTTCCTCGCCTGCAATCAGTTGCGCCACAGCTCTTACGCCGACGCGTCCGGCAGCGCTAGCGTCTGCAGCCGCAGTGGCCACCCACGGACTGTCCGGTCTGATCATCATTTGAATATCCGCATCGGTAACGTCAACGGAGTACACCTTGATCTCGGTGCGGCCCGCTTGTTGAATCGCTTCGGTTGCGCCCTTGGCAAACTCGTCCCACGGCGCCCAGACAACATCGATCGTGCCTTTCGGATGCTGACGCAATACCGATTCCATCCGCGTCATCGTATCTGCCATCGTCGAAGCCGTCGCGTTACCGAACGTCGTGACTTCCTTAATGCCAGGGAATCTCCACAGAATGTTTTCATAAATTTTGTTTCTGCGCTCCATCGGAGGGAAGCCGCCGACGTTGATATAGACGAGATTCGCTTCGCCGTTCGTATCTTCAACCAGCTTCTTCAATCCTTGGTAAGCCATCATGAAGTCGTCTTGTTCAACTTCCGGCACATCCGGCAAATTCATGGACAGGTTGTCCAGTACGACCGGAATGCCTGCAGCTCGTGCCTGTTCGACAACCGGTTGCAGCGCATCCGCTTTGCCGTGTCCGATAATGAGACCGTCAACCTTGTCGCGGATCGCGGATTCCACCAGGCTGACATGTCTGGCGACATTGCCTTCGGCATTGCTGACGAGCAGCTCAACACCCAATTCCTTCGCCTGTGCTTGGGCGCCTGCCAGGTATTGTTCACCCCATGCGCCGGCAGTCAGTTCACGAATAAGTGCGATTCTGAGCGGCTTGTCCTGCAAGAACGGCGCCGGGATGCCGTCGCTGTCCGTCGGCTGCTCGCCGCTGTCCGTCGGCGCTGCGCTGCTTTCGGAAGGCTGTGCGCTCGGAGAAGCCGACGGGGACGGGGAAGGCGAAGACGATCCGGAACCTCCTCCCGAACAACCGGCGACGACCAGGGAAAGCGCCAGCACGACCGACATGACGACCAACCAGGATTTGGAACGCATGGCTGAACGATTTTTGGAATTCATTCTTGACCCACTCCTCTATGATTGATTAATGAATTGAATTAACTCACCTGGGGCGGTTGGGCATTCTCATCCGTGCCGCCCGTAGAGTAATAGAGAAGATTTTCATTTGTCGCGTCTTTTCTGTCCAATTCCGCCACAATCCGGCCTTTGTTCATGACCAGGATGCGATCGCAAATGCCCAGAATTTCCGGTGTTTCGCTGGAAAAGAAGATCACGCTGCAGCCTGATTGGGCGATATCGCCAATCAACCGGTAAATTTCCGATTTGGCCCCGATATCGACCCCTTTGGTCGGCTCGTCAAACATGAAGATCTTTCCGTTGGTCGCGAGCCATTTGCCGACGACGACTTTCTGCTGGTTGCCGCCGCTTAAATATTTGACTTCCTGCGAGATGCTGCGACACTTGATGCGCAGATCTTTCCGCAATTTTTCAGCCTGCTCGTTTTCTTTCTTGCGGCTGATGAAAGCCGCCTTGGACAACTTTCGAATGGATGCGACACTCAAATTTTCTCGGATCGGCATATCGATGACGAGGCCTTCGTGCCGGCGTTCCTCCGGCACGAGCGCCACGCCGTTGGCAATGGCGTCGGCAGGCGATCTGAATCGAACGGTTTTTCCCGCGATTTTGATCGTGCCGCTGTCATAGGAGTCCGCGCCGAACAAAATTCTGGCGAGCTCCGTTTTGCCTGCGCCGACAAGGCCGGTTATGCCGAGAATTTCGCCTTCGCGAAGCGTCAGCGACACATTCCGCACCTTGTTGCCGCGGCTCAGGTTGGAAACAAACAGCACTTCCTTGCCGATCTTCGCTTCCACTTTCGGAAACTCTTCTTCCAGATTGCCGCCGAGCATGCGGCTGACAATCTCGCGAATCGTGATCTCCTCGCCTTCGAGCGTCCCGACGTTTTTACCGTCCCGGAACACGGTCACGCGATCGGCAATATCGGTCACCTCATCCAAACGGTGCGACACGTAGATGATGCCGTAGCCCTGCTGCTTCAATTCGCGGATCAGCGCCAGCAATTGCTCTGTTTCCTTGATGCTTAGCGGCGCCGTCGGCTCGTCGAAAATAATGAATTTCGACTGATGGGTAAGCGATCGGGCGATGCACACCATCTGCCGCTCATGCAGGCTGAGTTCCGATACTTGCTTGCGGACATCGATGTTAAGGCGAATGCGAGCCAGCGCTTCGCGGGCAAATTTGTTGATCTTGTTCCACTGAACCCAGCGGATTTTGCCGAGCGCAAGCCGATCAAGCGCCAGGTTTTCCGCTACGCTCAGGTAAGGAACGAGAACGGTGTCGACTTCCTGGTAAACGATTTCCACACCGGTTTCCCGGGACTTTGCGGGGGAACGGATTTCAACGGGCTGGCCGTTCAGGAAGATTTCTCCCTTATAGCCCGGGTAATTCCCGCCCATGATCTTGATCAAGGTGCTCTTGCCCGCCCCGTTCGCACCGCAGAGCGCATGGACTTCGCCGCCTTTTATATCGAAATCGACGCCGTCCAATGCCTTGACCCCGAAAAATTCCATGGTGATGTTTTTCAATTCGAGGATATTCTGACGTTTGGCATCCACCGATGTTCCCTCCTCGTATGCAATGCCGCCCGCGTCAGTCGACCATCAGCATGCCTCCGTTGACGTGAAGGGTTTGTCCTGTCACAAAGCGGGCTGCTTCTGATGCGAGGAACACAATCGGTCCTACGACGTCGTCTGCAACTTGCAAGCGGCCAAGCGGTGTATATTGAATCCACTGGTCCAGCGTTTCGCGATGGAAAGCATGCATCGGCGTATCCACAACGCCCGGCGCGATCGCATTCACACGAACGCCATGCTTGGCAAGCGCCTGTGCCATGGAACGCGTCAAGGCTTGTACCGCTGCCTTGGACGTACAGTAGTCCGGACCGCCGCCGCTGAAATTGAATACGGCTGCGCGCGACGACCAGGAAGAGCCCATGTTGATGATGCTGCCGGATTTCTGCTTCACCATCTGGTCGACAACCGCCTTGGAGCAGTAATATACACCGTCCAGGTTAATGGCCATCATGCGTTCCCATTCTTCGTTTTTGATGTTCGTAATGTCCGTTTGCGACAGAATGCCGGCGTTGTTGACAAGCAGATCAATTCTGCCGAATTTATCGATGACTGTTTTCGCCATCTCTTCCGCCTGCTCGTACTTGCTGACGTCCATCTGGATCGCGATCGCTTCGCGGCCCTTCTCTTTAATCAGCTTGACCGTTTCCTCCGCATTGGCCAAATTGATGTCAGCGATGGCTACATCAGCGCCGAACATCGCGAGTCCGAGCGAAATCGCCCTTCCCATCCCGTTGCCTCCGCCGGTTACGATCGCTTTCACGCCGTCCAGCTTGAAGATGTTCTCATGAAGCGGGTTGGTAGGTGCAATTACTTGATTTTCAGACATGGTTGTTGACCTCCTGTATTTGCATGATGTTTTGAAAACTTTGTTGACCAATCATTTGTGCTTCGACAGTTTCAGCGACTTGAATGCGCGCGTTGCCTCTTCAAGCGGTTTTTCAACAGGCAACCGTTCGACGCTCGATGCGCCGACAAAACCGTCGACATCGGTTCTTTCATACACATAGGCGACGTCTTCCGGCAGGGCAATCGGCCCGCCGTGGCACAGAACGTACACATTCTGCTTGATCTTGCGCGCCGCAGCGCTGATTTCGCTGATTTTTTCAACCGATTTGTCCAATGCGATGACATTCTCCTGGCCGACGGTTCCGCCAGTAGTATTGCCCATATGAGCAACGATTGCATCAATGCCAACTTCTGCCATGCTGGCGGCCTGCTCCGGATCAAAGACATAGGCCATCGTAAACATGCCCATCTCGTTCGCCAGCTTGATCATGTCCACTTCCCGCTGATAGCCGATGCCCGTCGACTCGAGGTTGTCGCGGAACTGGCCTTCTAGCACGCCGATCGTCGGGAAGTTGATGACGCCGGAGAAGCCGGCATTTTTGACTTGCTGGAGAAAATAACTGATATCCCGCGTCGGATCGCTGGCAAACACGCCTGCCAGAACCGGCGTATCCTTCACGATCGGCAATATTTCCCGTTCGCCCATTTGCATCACGATCGCATTGGCGTCGCCGATCGGCAACAGTCCCGCCCATGAGCTGTATCCGCTCATCCGGTAACGGCCCGAGTTGTAGACGACAATCAGGTCCGCCCCGCCTTTTTCGGTGAATTTGGCGGAAATGCCGGTGCCGGCGCCGGAAGTCAAAATCGGTTTGCCTTCCGCCAACGTTTTGTTTAGCCTTGCGATGATTTCATCTTTTGTATATCTCATGATTGTTATTACCACTCCTATTTACCATTCCGGTTATGCTTCTCTCTTTTCTCTATTTTTTCTCTTTTCTCTATTTTTTCTCTTTTCTCTCTCTGATGCTGTCGATCAGCCTGTTGGCCGCCGCGATCGCGAACTGCTCGTCGTTGATGTTCGCATCGATCTCCACCAGTTCGATACGTTCGCTCAATTCCGACTTTAACGCTTGCAGGAATGCGGCATTCGCTTCCGGGTCATGCAGCGGTTGACCTGCCATATCCAGTGAGGATACGCCGCCAAGCGGCATCATAAACGTGACAGGACCAGCTGATTTGTTTAATTTTTCCGCTATTATTTTTCCTAATTTTTTATTTTCTTTCAGCGAAGTGCGCATTAAAGTCGTCATCGGGTTGTAAGCATGCAATTTTCGGTTTTTATACTTTTCCGGCACGGTATGCATCGGACCGAAATTGACCATGTCCAGCGCGCCTGCGGACACAACCTGTGGGATGCCCATCTCGCCGGCGGCTTCCAACCGTTCAGCCCCGGCCGACAGAATGCCTCCAGCCAGTTCATCCGCCAGTTCGGTCGTCGTGATGTCCAGCACGCCTTCGATAAATCCGGCCCTGATCAACTGTTCCATCGAGCGGCCGCCGGTGCCTGATGCGTGGAAGATCAACACTTCGTAACCGGCTGCTTCCAGCACTTCCTTGGCTTTCGTCAAACACGGCGTCGTGACGCCGAACATCGTTGCGGCGACAAGCGGTTTATTCTCCACTTTCCCGGCTTTCACAGCTTTCACCATGCCGGCAATGGCGCCTGCGGCGTTGGCGAGTATTTCAGCGGAAAACCGGTTGATGCCGGCGATATCTACGATCGATGGCATCATCACGATATCGGTCTCCCCGACATAGTTGCGCGTGTTGCCGGAAGCCAGGGTCGACACCATCACTTTCGGCACGCCGATCGGCAACGCTTTCATCACGGTCGTACCGAGCGTCGTACCGTTGCCGCCTCCCATGGCGATGACACCGTCAATTTTTCCTTGTTCGTGCAGTTTCTTCACGATGGCAGCCGCGCCTTGGCCCATGACCCTGACGGCCTCGCCGCGTTCCTTGCGGTCTGCAAGCTGCTGCAGACTTGTTCCGCCGGCCCGCGCCACTTCCTCCGCCGTAATGTCGGGCACCGCGTGTCTGGCGCCGAACACCCCGACGTCTACCAGCAAGGTCGATACGCCGTTGGCCTCGATCTGCTCTCGCAAATACTGGTACTCCTCACCCTTCGTATCGAGCGTTCCGATGACAGCGACCGTTTTGTTTCGCATCACCATGATGTTCTTTCCCTTCTGTCTGCAAGCCTGGAGCTTACTCTCCCAAGCCCTCCTCGGCAATCTCGATCAGGAAACCGCCCGATTGCAAGTCGATATAACACCAGCGCTTGCCCTTGTAGGTTGCGCCTTGCGTCATTTTGCCGCCTTTATCGATCAAGCTTTGCACCGTTTCATCCCAATTCGGGACGGTGTAGCAAAGATGATGGATGCCTTCCTGGCCCGCAGCTACAGCCCGCGACCAGATTGTGTCACCCTCCAGCGGCTCCAACAGCTCGATGGGCATGCCGCCCAGCGTAGCATAGGCGCATTTCAATCCATAGGGTTCTCCCATCAGCAGTTCTTCCTTCGTCGGCCAAGCCTCCAAAATCCGCCAGGGACCGACGCCATGAACGGATGACAGGTATTTCGTCGTCTCTTCAATGCTTTTGACGACGTAGCCGATGTGGGCGGGAAGCCCGGTAAACACCGACATGATGCAAGCACCCCCCCTCATTGCGTGCTGTCTTTTTCCATTTGCTGCCCGTGCGATGCGAGCGCTGCAAAATCTTTTGCAACAAAACCATCAAGTCCCTGGACCATGGACAGCATTTGCCGCGCCATGTCCGCCGTCGCGATCGGACCGCCATAACAGAATGTGATCAGAGCGGCATTGACGGATTTGGCAGCATCGCATATCGCCTGTATACGGGATGCGCATTCATCGGGCGACAACGCCGTCATCTTTCCGATCGGGCCTTGCGTCACGAGGCCCAAATGCACGATGATGGCGTCAGCCCCGGCGTTCGCCATCTTCCTGGCTTCGCTCTCAGTGAAGACGAACGGGCACGTAAACAAATCCAGTTGATGCGCTTCCCCAATCATTTCAACTTCCAGATCGTATCCCAAATCGGTTTCTTCAAGATGAGCCCGGAACATGCCGTCAAACAGCCCGACTGTCGGATCATTCACAATGCCCGAGAATCCTAGCTGCTTGAGCTCCATCAGATGGCGCTTGATCACCCTGAACGGATCCGTACCGCATACGCCGGCCAGTATCGGCGTTTGCGAAATTTGGCGCAGAATGTCGGCGCCCAGTTCCAGCACAGTCCGGTTGGCGTCTCCGTAGCACAACATGCCGGCCAATTCATGACTGCCCGCCGCTTGAAACGACAGGGCATTGCGGACGATCACCAGGTCAACGTCTCTGCCCTCAAGCTCTTCGTCCGTCATCCCGATTTGTGTGGGCACGCCGACAAGCGGGATACCTGCAACCGTTTTCTGTTCAAGCCTGGCGACGATCTCCTTGCGTGTAAAAGTCATCTTGATTCCTCCGATCGCGAGCCCCCTTCACAACTTGATGTGAAGTTATCATACGATCACTCGCCCGCAAATTACATGTTATCATGTCAGAATTACATGTCAATTTGTTTGATCGCGGTATTGTTTGGGACTAAGACCAGTTATTTTTTTGAACGTTTTGCTAAAATGCGCATACTCATTGAATCCAACCAGTTGCGCGATTTCCAGCATGGACAAATTTTCGCGTTTCATGATTTCGGTCGCTTTGCCGATGCGATATTTAGCCAAATATTCGGGGAACGTGCAGCCGACTTCCTTCTTGAACAATGTGCTTAAATAAGTGCGGGAAACATGCGCCACCATCGCCAGTTCGCTAAAGGATATCGGATTCATATAGTTGTCTGCCACGTAGTCTTTCACGAAATCCACATAGTTATAATGCTTCTGCACGCCGTCGAGCATTTGCTGCAGCAGCTTGTCTTTCTCATAGTTGCCGGTTGTCTTGAATTCCAGAATAAGATCGGTCACGATCTGTTCGGAAGGCAATCTTTCAAATGACGATCCGCCCAAATAGCCCGCTGCTTCCGTATTATTGTACACATACTGCAGATCGATCGGCGACGTAACCGGCCCGCCGTTCACGATCAAGATCTGGTCGGGATTGATTTTGATCACGCGCTGAAAAATCCGGTTCGCAAGCCGAACGCCAGCTTCCAGCGACAGCACTTTCTTGGCGCCGAGTTCCCCGCCTTTGGTTAAGCCGAGATTCGCGCTGATGATGTCCGCACCGGCTTCAACCATGCGCTCGGCTTCCGTTTCATTAAAGACGAAGGCAACGCTCAGCATGTTCAGCCTGCGCGCTATCCGGATCGCTTCAATTTCCTTCTCATAACCCAATCCATTTTCCTCCAGCGCTTCGCGGAACTTCCCGTCGATCGTGCCGAACGACGGGTAATTAGCGATGCCGGCAAATCCCCGGTCGCGAATCAATCGGATATATTCTTCCAGATCAATTGTCGGATCAGAAGCGCACAATCCGAACACAATAGGAGTGTTGCGCACAAGCGGCAGCAATTCCTGCATGGCAAATTCCATGACCAGGTTGTTGCCGTTGGCAAACGGCAGCATGCCCGCCATCGAGCTTCTGCCCATTTGCCTGAACCGCCCGGAAGTGAGCGCCAGGAGCAGATCCGCCCCGGCTTTGTCCGCCAGTTTGGCGAACATGCCGTTACCGGCGGCAACCGCGATAATTCTGCGCGATGCGTTGATCTGCATTCGCATGCGTTTGAGCAACTGTTCCCGATCCCACATCATAATTCACCTCAAAAAATGTATTCACAGAGTTGACATAATTACATGAAAAACGCCTCCAAATTACATACTAACATGAAAATCAGACAAAGCGACATTTTAATTGTTGACAATTAAGCCTATTATAGTTGCACACCCACATCACATTCACACCATAAGCAGGAGGAATCCATAATGGCAACAAGTGCGACCGCAAAAACCGACATGTCTGAACGTTTAAACAAGAACCCTTTCGAGATTTATGTAAACGAATACGGTTCGGATGATGCGAAACAGTTGCTGGAACGGGCCAAGGCGATGGTGCCGGATTTGCGCTCCCGCATCAAGGAAGTTGACGAGTTAAGAAGATTGCCGCAAAAGACTGTCGACGAATTGCATGCAAACGGTATCTTCAAAATGTTGGATCCTCGCAGGTACGGAGGAGCACAACTGAGTTTCCGCGAATATATGGCGATTGGTTCCGAACTTGGACGCGGCTGCGGATCAACCGCATGGGTCGTTTCCTTGATCAATATGACCAAATACCTGGTCGCCGTGTCGACGAAGGAAAAGAACCATGAGGAATTGTTCGGCACAGACAAGAACATCAACATCTGCGGCGTATTCGAACCGCGCAAATGCGTCATCAAAAAAGTGGAAGGCGGCTACTTCATCGAGGAAGGGCTGTGGGGCTTCTGCTCAGGCTCCCTGCACTCCGATTTCTTTGCGCTGGCCATCCCGATCGTGAACGAGAAGGGCGAAACAATTGACTCGGGCACCTGTCTGCTTCCGCGATCCGATGTCAACATCATCGATGACTGGTATACGATCGCGATGCGCGGCACAGGAAGCAACAGCGTAACTGTAAAAAATGTATTCGTGCCGGAGTATCGCGCCTATTCGACAGCAAAACCGATTGTCGGCGAATTCGCATGCGACAACCTGAAGGGTGAAACGCTGTACAACTCGGCTTTCCTTCCTGTCATTTCGCTGTTGTTGACGGCGCCGGCACTCGGCATGCTCCGGGGCGCACTGGAATATATCATGGAGCGGCTGCCCAAGCGGAGAATCCAATTTACGAAATATGACCGTCAGCTCGATTCGGCATTAACCCAAAAGCAGCTCGCGGATGCTATAATGAGAATTGATACCGCGCACATGCATGTGTTCCGCGCTGCGGAAGATATCGATCTGTGGGCGGAAAGCGGCGAGTATATGTCGTATGAGGCGCGCGCACGCGTCAGAACGGATTGCAGCTACGCCATGACGGTGGCCAAGGAAGCGACGGACCTGATCATTATGTTGGGCGGCGCCAGCGCGCTCGCTGAAAGCAACCTGCTGCAGCGGATCTACAGAGATATGATGGCGCATGTGCTGCACGGATTTATGAACCCGCCGCTCATTCACGAGATGTACGGGGCGATCTTCAGCGGTCAGGAGCCCAACACGACGCTTATCTGACGACACGCCGCGACGATTTCAAGGAAGTCTTGTCATGCAGGTCAGGAGGTGGGAACAATATGGAGACGCAAGCTGGCATTCTCAAGCCTGATCTGATCTCGCTGCTCAGGGAGGAAACATTCGTCTTTCTGACGACAATAGATGCCGAAACGAAGAAACCTCAACTGAGCGTTGTCTCGTGGATTTGGGCGACAGATGACGGCAAGCAGATCAAAATCGTAACAGGGCACAAAGGTTCGTCGATCACGAACATTCAGGCGGATCCCCATGTCGTCATCGGCACGATCGGGCCTGAAACCTGTTACGCCATTACGGGCACGGCTTCCGTGTCGGACATCATCCAGCGTTCAATGAAATACCGGTTGATTACGGTTGACGTGACGAACGTGGAGGATGTGATGTTCTACGGAGGCAAGCTGACGGCATTGCCGGCGTTCGTAAAGACGTACAAGGCCGATCTGGTTGAAAAGCTGGATGCGGAAGTGCAGGAGATCTTGATTTCGGGCGAATAAGGATGGTCTTGCGCGTACAGCGGGATGGAAGGGAGCTTGAGCTTATGGCGCTCACGCTGAAACAGACATATTCCAGGCAGCAAGGTTACGAAGATTCAGCGTCTGACGAGTCGTGGCGATCGCTTGTCCATTATCCCGACCTGCTATTCGTTCGCCGTTGTGAGCAGAAGTTCGGCATTAACCGGGGCATATACAACACGATTGACGCCTGGATGCATGCCCATGGTTTTGTCGATATTACAGAACGCAGAACGCACATTGTCCGGTTTCTGGCCAAACACGCCGGAAACCGGCGCTCGCCGCGAGGATCCGTATTCGGCAGCGGCAGGCTGAGCGCCTGTCTGGAAGATTACGTGCAAAATATTTGAAGCGAACATCAGGGGGCCTCTGCCCCCTGTCACGCATATTATGCGGGTCTTCGGCGCACAATGAAGATTCGACCGATCTGGAGAGGAGCAAGTGAAATTTGGATAAATCCGTTATTTTGGAAGCTTTTCAGTTTCGACATGCGTGCAAAAGATTCGATCCTGAGAAGAAAATAAGCGATGAGGATTTCACTTTTATCCTGGAAACCGGCCGGCTGTCCCCCAGCTCCTTCGGCTTTGAACCATGGAAGTTTGTAGTCCTGCAAAACCCCGAGATCCGGGAGCGCCTGATGCAAATTAGCTGGGGAGCGCAAGGCCAGTTGCCGACGGCCAGCCATTATGTCATTGTGCTCGCGCGTCAGGCCGCCGATCTGAAGGCCGAATCCGACTACATCCAATCCATCATGAAAGACGTTCAGCAACTGCCGCCGGGCACGATGCAAAATAAAACAAAGACGTTCCACCACTTTCTTGCGACGGATTTCGAACTGCTCGGCAACGATCGCGCGATGTTCGAATGGGCTTGCCGTCAGGCGTATATCGCCATCGGAAACATGATGACCGCAGCGGCCCTGATCGGCATCGATTCTTGCCCGATTGAAGGATTCAACAAGCGGCAGGTCGAAGCGCTCCTTAAGGAGACGGGCATACTGCAAGACGAATCGTTCGGCGTGGCCTGCATGCTCGCTTTCGGTTACCGGGCTGCCGACCCGACGCGTCCAAAAACGCGGCGGAAAGCCGAAGAAGTCATCACGTGGATAAGGTGAGCGGCGACATCGCTTCTGCCGTGATAAACAGGGGATGCCCTAAAAGTCATGATATATGACCTTCGGGGCACCCCGTTTTTTCATCATTCCACCTAAAACATTCATTTTTCAGCAATTTCCTGAAGTGTACTTATTTTTATTGCAAAGTTGAACCTGATCGTCGCCCTTGATTTTATGGAGATCTTAAAACACAATATAGGATAAATGCGGCATGGCTTGGGATAAGGCCCCGAGTGCTCAGACAATCACGAACTGTTGAGGGCGCATTCGGGCATGAAAAAGCGTATTGCGGCAATATTAAGATCATGCTGAAATTATTCGTACGGGATTGATCATCATGATGAATCAGTTTCCTAAACTGCTTATCGTAATGGGCGTCGTGCTGGTCGTCGTCGGCGTTATCTGGATGCTTGGCGGCCGCTGGTTTAATTTGGGCCGACTGCCGGGCGATATTGTCATTGACAAGGGCAATTTCAAATTTTATTTTCCTATCGTGACGTGCATCGTAATCAGCGTTGTGCTGACATTGATCGGGTATTTGGTTCGCCTGTTTATGAAGTAATGGGTAAAGACGCAATTCACCACGTGAATATTCGCCGGAATTAAATAACGGATCCATTTTGAATGAAATTCCACACAAATTAACCCTGCAGTATCGACGCGCCAAGCATTTTATATGAAAAATCGAACAAATACTGTAATTTTGGACATATAAAGCTATCTTGTGTATGATTTCTCATATAAATCAAAGACAAACGTTGGTACTGCTTCACAGCACCCCGCAGTAAATCGCCTACCTCACTTATGATGTTATAGAAAGCCGCCCTGTTGAATACGTTATGGAGGGTGATTCCCTCATGTTGCAGATAAACAAGTGGTTTTCTCATCTCTTAATTCGATCGGTTCAACCGGTCCCAACGAAGGAGATGTATACAACCACTAACGGAACATATACAGAAAATCGCCGCATATTGCACAGTCGAATTATCAATCGCATCCTAAAGAAAGCTGGCCCGTCTTCGAACCCGGTGCGCCAACAAGCTTACTTATTGGGAGGTGGAACAGCCTCAGGCAAGACGACGATCCTTAAATGCGTCATCGAACCGAAACTGCGAAAGCAGGGCATAACGGCCCTCGTCATAAATGCAGATTATATAAAAAATACATTCCGGAGTACGCGAAGCTTCAAAAGAAATACCCGTTAGACGCGGCCCGACTGGTCCATAAAGAATCCCGGGATATCGCATCGCAACTTTTAATTCGAGCCGTGGAACAAAAGAGACATTTTGTCCTGGAGAGTACGTTCGCCAGCGCGAAGCGAAGTGAAAAACTCATTGAACGGCTAATAGTTTCCGGCTATTTTCTGCACCTCTATATTGCCGATGTCCCCGTAGAACTAGCCATTCGGCGATCAGATCAGCGGGGAAAGCGAACCGGCAGGTTTGTCCCCCATGCCGTGATCAGGAAAACACATCGCCTGGTTCCAAGAACTTTCCGAAGCTTGAAAGATCAGGTTGATCGCTATTATGTATTCAGCAACCAAGCGGAACTGAAACTGATCGCATCAAAATATTCAATTCGCGAACCGCATCTGTATAATTTGTTTTTAAAAAAAGGGGGCTCCCCCTACCGCATCCTATTTGAAGGACGCGAACATTGTGCGGAAGTCACATTGCTCCCCGACCCCGACTGATCTCCAGCCTCCCTTCGGACACAAACAATTCGTATATCCGTTAAACACGTGTAACCGCTAAAATAAAATTAACAAGAAACACGAAATAATCTTGAACACGAATTCCCTGATTCTCCCTCACCCGATATAATCAAGCTGGAAATTCATCAGTGTAGGGTGAGGAGAATGAAAGGTAGTGTCCCGTCAAGTGGTGTAAAATCGATTTCTACCGCGTGACCCAGATTTACTTCTGCAAGAGTGTGGTGGATGCAAGAGGAAGTTGCTCCCCTTTGACGATTTTGGCCATGGATTCTAGACTGAAGTAACGACGTGCGACGGTCCATTCATCTTGCTGCTCGATCAAGATGGCACCGATCAGTCGGATAGCGGATTCTCGATTCGGGAATATCCCTACCACATCAGAACGTCGGCGGATCTCCCGATTCAAGCGCTCTAACGGATTGGTGGAATGAATTTGCCGCCAATGCTCCCTGGGAAAGGCCATGTAGGCCAGCACGTCACTTTCTGCCTGCTCAAGAATATCCATGGCTTTCGGGAACTTCCCACGAAGTTGCTGGGCGACTTGTCGGAGTTGCATGACAGCCGCCTCTTGGCTCGGTTGCGCAAAAATCGTCCGGATGATCGACGATACCATCGATTGCGACGACTTCGGTACCTGACTCAGGACATTGCGCATGAAGTGAACACGGCAACGCTGCCAAGTGGCGCCCACCAGAACCTGCTCAATCGCTCTGCGCAACCCTTCGTGAGCATCACTGATCGCTAGTTGCACACCACGAAGTCCCCGGGCGACCAGTTTCCGTAGAAACTCAAGCCAAAACGAACCGTCCTCGCTCATACCAAGATCAAAACCGAGAACTTCCCGGTCACCGGTCTCCCGGATGCCGATGGCCACGACAAGCGCCATGCTGCGTACCCGCCCGCCCTCACGTACTTTAGGGAACGTGGCATCCAACCAGACATAAGGAAATTGTCCCTCGAGCTGGCGCTCTTTGAATGCGATCACGACTTCGTCGAGCTCCCGACATATCCGGGATACTTCGCTTTTGCTAATGCCTTTCATGCCGAGCGATTCAACGAGTTCGTCTACTTTTCGCGTACTGACGCCGTGTATGTACGCTTCCTGCACAACGGAAAGCAATGCCTTTTCCGCTCGCTTCCGGGGTTCAAGCAGGGAGGGGAAATAGCTGCCTTTGCGAAGCTTCGGAATGCTCAGATCGAGCGTGCCGACCCGTGTATGCCACTCCCGCTTACGGTAACCGTTCCGCTGGTTGGTTCTTTCCGTATTTCGTTCATAACGCTCGGCACCGATCTGGGCCGCTACTTCCGCCTCCATCAAGGAATGAACAAGAACATTCAAGGCTTCTTTGAGAAAGTCTACATCACCATCAGAACCGGACTTGCGCAAAAGCTCCAAAAGTGACATTCTATCTATAGAAGCCACGGTTTGATCCTCCTTCTAAAGATGATTGGCGTCACTTTAGTAGAAATCATACCGTGGCTTCCTTGTCAAGAAACCCGGGGCAATTTTACACCACTACTATGGACTATAAC
>Ga0065720_1019298_pt1 | contig 29516 bp, 20 predicted proteins | sample Thericmetagenome_FD_59107 | JGI IMG/M metagenome (GOLD analysis project Ga0065720, IMG submission 59107) | Thermophilic microbial communities from the Joint Bioenergy Institute, California, USA of rice/straw/compost enrichment - eDNA_2 v2... | ecosystem: Engineered > Solid waste > Grass >... | reverse complement strand
TGAATATGATAATTACTGTCTCCTAGTAGGCATCCCTAGTGATATTTCAGAGGACAATGTCATTGATGCCTTAAAAACCCAAAACTTTGATATGCCTGATAAGTGGGAATGGAAAGATGAGAGAGATATCCAATATCTAAGACTGTATTTCAAAAATAAAGCTAGTGCCATGGACTTAATTGTTAAAAACTTTAGAGTTGGTCCTAACAGAGACAATCAGATCTATCCTGTTATGGTTCTGCCCTGGATTCGTGACAAGCCATTACAAGACCTTTTGGCATTCCATGAGGTCTTCGTAGAGGCCTCAAGACCTGTGAATCAGATCCTGCTTTATTTGTATTATCAATCACATGGAGAGATAGTTGATATTGTGAGTATGAATCAAAATGATACAAAGTTTATCATAATTTTCGCCAAGCAGCCAAGTGCAGGGGCTGTTCTCAAAACACCCTCTGCAACCTTGAATGATGGGAATGGTGAAATAATATTGACACATTCTTCTGTAAGAGAACCTTATTTGGTCATTAGAAAGCCCACCTCCAGCAACTTTAAGGCTGAACTTATCAACTACAATAAGATGTTACAAAGTAGTATGAATCCCATGGTAATGACCAGTAATGTTCAAAATCCCCGTGTCATCACAACCGGTGGCTCTATCGAAGGAAAGAAGCTGGAAATAATTCGTAAGAATTCCTTATTCGTTCCTTATCATTCTAGCCAATCCCAATAGATCCCAAGATCAGGGTCAGAACAAAGGATATCAAGAAGAGAGTACAGTTCTTAATCTCGTAAAATAAGCCCTTAGGAAAAGAAAGAGGTGATAGATCTAATTACAGAAGGGACAATTACAGGCAAGGTGATAATAGGAATAAAAGTCGTGATGACTATGGTAACAGGGGCTATAATAGAGATGGTGGATATCAGAGACGGGATGGAGGCTATCAAAGAAATAGGGGTGGAAATAGGGACCAAAATCGCGGCCATAATTACCAGAATAGAAATCAAGGAAATCAGAACAACTATTATTAAGTCTTTGCTCTTCTTTGAATCGGATTTAATTGTCTTAGCTTTCCTGAAACATTCAATTTTATGGATGAATGAATATAAATAATATTGATGTCCTTGATTATGATGAAACACTAATTAGTTTACATTTACCTTTCAGACCTGATCCCACGAATGTTTACTTTGGTTGGATTCAGTAATCATCTAGACACTCTGAAGCTCTCTTCTTCAGAAACCATTAACATTATTTTTATTTTGAAACCTGAAACTTTGTAAACTCGGAGGCTGAAAGCCAAGGCTCTTCTTATATCACGGGTATATCTCTTGAAACTGCTTTTTTCTTGGCAGCTAAACCCTCAGCCTTATTTTAAGAATATCAGGACTCTTAAGATTGATATAGTCTTATTATTAGCTCTAAAGTTTCTATCGGAATCGATTTGCTCTTATTGTTTGGGAATAGTTACCTTTTCAACTTCTTTAACTTGGAATTAGCCAAGGAAAGCTTTTATAACTACTAAGTGACTTGGAATCCTTTGTTATATTTTCAAATTTCTTTTTGGGATGCTGATATCATTCTGAACATCTGCAGATTGATTTTCTTCTTTGATAAAATTTTGGAGAAAGGATTTTTCTTTTCTGTTTTTTCTTTCAATACACTGAAGTCTGCATGTTTGTAAAATTAATAAAATTTTAAAAGAGGTTGCATAATGAAGGAAAACTTATACGGTTCTAGAACTCTTATTGGTACTCAATTCAGACTCCTTTATTCAGTATTCTTAGGCAATTGGTTTGAGGAAAGATGTAATCCTAAGGATAATTATCACACCTTTTATTCTGAGCGTAAGGATCCAACTAAACCCTATACCCCAGTCTTGTCAAAGGTACAGAAAGATTGGATGATTCGTAAATTGTATAGGAAGAATTCATGAAAAGTGAGACTAACTGGATGGCCAATGTCACCAAAGAGCCCATCCCTTGGGTTACTCAGACACAGTAATTTGCCGTTAATTGAATTTTGACGTCTAAGATTTGAGTTTGTTCACCCCAAGGAACAAGTCAGACATTCTGAACTCAATCCTTTCGTCACAAAGAAGAGTGTTTTCGATAAGGATCCCAAGGCATTGGAAGAATATAGAGAGAAGTAGCTATAATAGAAATGCGAAATAATTATCTTAGGTACACTAAGGCTAAACAGATCTATCCTAGAACTTATCTGGGAGCACAGAACAAATCAGCTTGATATATAAGGTTGATAGAACTTACTAACTAAATTTAATATATCTTATTCTGTCGCTTGTATGAGCATGACAGCTTGTATAAGATTTTTAAGATCTTGATATATTGTATGCTAATTTAAAAGATCTAGCGAAATATTGTCTTTTATTGTCCCATACACTAACGCTGTTCTCTAAGAACCAAATAGGTTCTTGACTCCCAAGAGTTATCAGACACTGTAATATTGAAAGGCTTTATTTGAAGACTTCTATCTTTAGAATTTCAGGCTATTACTAACTCGAATGTACCTGGAGGTTTTTGTTTTTGAAAAGAAAAAATTTAAAGTTTATTGATGTTGAGAACTCCGACAAGTATTTAAATTTTTCACTAGAACTCATCCCATAGAGAGAGATTTGAATCACCAAGAGAGACTCCTCAGGTTGACGGAAAAGCTCAGTGATATTAGAGTACCCCATATTGTCTATTATCTTAATAAAAAGGTAATCACTGAAGATGAAAAGAGAAATAGACTAAGTATGATTGAAAATAGATTAAAAGTCATTGAGAACAATCTGTTTGAGTATCAGGAGACTTTTACCAAGAAACTTGGAGCTATTAAGGATAGTGTATCTCTTCCGTACCATCTTAATTAAAATTTTCATAGGCAACATCACTTCAAAAAGCAGTAGAAGCTGATAAATACGACTATGACTCTCAAATTTCATCAGAACTCCTTGAATTACAAAATCTTGAAAAAAAGGTTGAAGAAACATTTATCAGTCTCAGAAATGTAACGAAATCAAGGGTCATAGTAATCATGTTAGAAAAGAAGAGATACTGAAGTCAAGCTCTCCAAATATATTGAGGACAAGTTTAATCAAATAAGTAATGATATCTATAAGGAGAATCGTATTCTCCAAGAAAATTTGGATCAAATCACCCAGATTTATGATGTAATACTATTGAATAATTGGAATCAATTCTAGTCTGATATAAAGAGGTTAGAAGAAGCTCTCATCCAGGAGGCAGCAGAACGTGAAGATGGAGATGCAAGAGTTGGAGAAGAGCTTACAAATCAATTGAAAACCCTCGATGATGAAATTCTTGAGCTCAGGACTGACGGAGAAAGCACTGAAAAGAAGATCCTTGAAGCTATCAAGGCGGCTGTGACTGAAATGAAGGAGGGAATAGATGCAGAGAGGGCAATTAGGTAATTGATTGTAATTCAGTAAAAGTGAATATAATAGAGAACAAAGCCATGAAAGTATGATTGTCCTCCTTGAGCAGGTCACCAGAAAATTTCAATTAGAAGGAATTTAGAATCTTGAGAAATTTCAGTTCTTATTCCAATCTACATAATGCCAATAAAATTCTTCAATCATAGTTTATAATTCATAGAATATGTGAATTATGATACCTCATCTTCTCTTCTGAAAATTAACCATAATGTTTCAATCAGATTTTTTTTCTAATAAATATCATAGCCTAGATTTTCATGATCAGGTTCCCTCTTGATCAGCTAACAAACCAGAGGGCAACTTTACTATCTTTGGAGATTACAGAACGATATATCATTATCTCATATGATTTCGAATAGTAACGAGATCAACAAATTAGCAATTCAGATATTTGAACAGTAAATATTTGATTAGGGTGAAAATCCTTCTCAGAAAAAAAAATCCAAAGAAATTGAGTTCTCTTGGGACACACAAGGTATCAACTAGTCACGAGCTATAAAATAAGGAAAAAATTCTTGATTTGTGAGGAATAAAAAATTCATAACTGTCTGGAGCTCGAAAAGTTTCATAGGAAAAATAAGAGCAACACAAGGGATTCAACAATTCTTACTATTACAGATCGATTACATCGGTGTTGTTCTATAGATTTCAACCACCTGAGAATTTTATCTTAATTTTTAAGTTATAACGCCTGGGAATATACATAGATGTTCCCGTTTGTTTATTTATTTCGCTAAGAATTTAAGAATTTAATTAAAACGAAAAACTTTTACAACAAACCATCTTACCCTTCTTCTCAAAGACCTTCTAGTTCCTCATATAAGTCAGCCCAACAAACATCATCGAAAACACCCACTACTTCAAAAAACAACTCAGAAACTAAATCAGAAACTTATTCTTTATTACAAGAATACAAAAACTTTCTATTATCACTACAAAAAATGGGAAACTGCAATTTTAGACCTGAGGTCGAAGAAACACCAACTGGTACACGCTCTCTATTATTCCCCTTAACCAATTTTAGTTGTCTCTAAGAATAATTTCATATTTCATTATGTTATTGGCAAAGGAGGATTTGGAAAGGTAACCTCAACAAATCCATCATCCTTAACTCTTCCTTGTAGGTTTGGAAAGTCGAATCAAAGAAAACTAAACAGCCACTGGCAATGAAAGAGATGTCAAAGTCAAAGTATAGTTTGTTTATCTATGAAACTAAAATTGTTAGAGTCATCACCAAGAGAAGTGTAAATTCAGTTATGAACGAAAGACATCTACTCAGCACCCTAAAACATCCGTACAGTATGAGGTTTTCATTAGACTAATTTTTTTTAGGTTCCTTGTAAACATGCTCTACGCCTTCCAGGATAGGGAGAACTTGTACCTCGTTATGGACCTAATGACTGGTGGAGATCTAAGATATCACATCAGCAGACACAGAAGATTTAATGAAGAGCAGACCAGTAATATGTCTGAAAAATATTTTTTTGAATTAATTTAGAATTCTTTGTGTGTTGCATTATCGTTGGACTCGAATACCTCCATATGAATGGAATTATACATAGAGACATCAAGCCTGAAAATCTCGTCCTTGATAGCAGAGGATATGTAAGAATCACAGACTTGGGTATAGCCAGAGTTTGGAGACCTGATAACGCCAGTGATACTAGTGGTACACCCGGATATATGGGTAAGATTCTTAATAGCAACTGTAATACTGTTAGCTCCCGAGGTTATGTGTAGGCAAAATCACGGTGTCGCTGTTGATTATTTCGCTCTTGGTGTCATGGCATATGAATTCATGATGGGAAGAGTAAAAACCCGTGACTAATTTTCTCATTTTCTTAGCGTCCATATCAAGGAAGATCAAGAAAGGAAATCAGAGACCAAATCCTAGCTAAACAAGTACAAATAAAGAAGCATGAAATTCCTGAAGGATGGTCGTTAGAAGCAGCTGATTTCATTAACAGAGTAACCTCATTGAAATAGCTTATAACTCCCACTAGCTCATCCAAAGAAAGCCAGTTAATAGGCTTGGATTGAATGGTCCAGCAGAAGTGAAGGCACATCCATGGATCAGAAACTATCCTTGGGAAAAATTAAAGAATAAAGAATTAGATCCTCCTTTCGTTCCAAGCGTAAAAACCCAACGAAACTTATGTAATCCTTTTAGAGTAAAGAAGACAACTTTGACTATAAACAACAAATCACACAAGAACCTACAAACCCAGAAGTTGCTAAACAGAATGCCCTCCTACTTAGAAGAAATTCTGTCCAAGGTAAAGCCATTAGAAATGTATAAGCTGAATCTGTAGGCCTATTTGATGGATATTTATATGATGAGGGCCAGCATAAAGTGAGCATGCCAAATACAACTACAAGTGGAAATCACTATACAAGCTCGACCGGTGGCTCGCTTGTCAGCAGCATGAAATCCTCATTAATATACCAATAGACAATCTATTTAATTAAGGCCTCATTTTTCCATATAACAAATAATGGTCATCTGTATTAGTACTTTTGGTTTGTATATTTGAATTTATCGTAAACGTGCGTTCAGTTTTATGCACATTTATTGATCAATATCAAAATGCATATTACGAATCTATGCAAATTGTACTTCAATATTTCTGAGCAGATCTCATAAACTTTCAAATAAAATTTTCTTTTAAATGAGCTTCGTCGGAGGCAAACTTAGATTAAAGTCCAAGGATCCAACCACTCAAACGACCACAGCAACCAAGCCCACCTTCGGAGCTAGTTTCTTAGACAAGAGAAAAAGAGAAGCCACTCCTGATCCAGTTGTCAAGGTGGACAAAAAAGGAAATCCTAAGGAAATTAAGCCATTAAAGGAAGAAGAAGTCAAAAAAGAAGAAAAACTGATTCATTTGGACCTCAAGACAGACTATGAAAAGAGAATAGCCTTGCATAAAGAGCAAAGACTCAAAGATAAAGTAGAAAAGAAGTTAAAGACAACACATAGGTAAATATTTGCAGAGTCTAGAAACTAATCTCATAGACAAAAAATAGAAGCATATAATAAGAAGCTGACTAAGCTGCCAGAACATTTCGATATTCCTAAAGTCGGACCTGGTTGATTTTTCTCAATTCATAATTCGATATCAATTGTACTTTTATCTACATGAACAGGTATCTATGTATCATATGATTCCAACAACTAAGGCTAATTATTGTTCTCAGGTTTAACAGTATTGTCTTCCTCCTTCTCTTGGTTTGCATATTCCTCGACCTTTCTCTTGGGAATTGAATTTTTTAAAGCCTCCGCCATTGACTCTCCATTATAAAGTCTTGCTATGATCTCAAAGACTAATAATTAGACAATATGATTCTCCAGATACCATGATTGACAGCTAGAATTGATGATGTCTTCAACTTCATGTAGTCTCCCAGTGGAAGTCTTTTGCATGCAATGCCTTTTTCACTTACTTCAAGATATTATACCATACCCTCTTGCATAGCTTTGTTGTAGGTTCCCTTCTTGTATCTGTTGTGGTCAACGAGACCTCCGATAATATATGCTTTACTATAACTCAGAAGAATTCTCAAAATATCTACGTTGGGTCGAGTTCTTGTATCTCTTCAGTAGCATCTCCAGATAAATATACCAATTTCTCCTTATCATAAAGATCCAGGTAGTGTCCTTCGACAAGCTGAATTCCCCAATTATCAGCTCCTTGTTTGGTAAGTCTTTCCTTCAATTTTCCATTATATCCTGTGATGGTAAGCTTTGTTGGTTTCTCAAATGATTTATTAGCATGGTGGCAATATCCTAATTGAGTACAGAGACTGACAAGCTCCTTTTCAGTGAGCCAATCTTGGAAGCCACAATCAATTATAACAGGCAAGCCTTCCTCAACAGCTTTCTTATAGTCTGCTTTGACTTTCTTTCTAGGGATGTAAAGCTTCGAATTTTCGGTGGCATCTGACTTTTTATCATCTCCGTCCTGGCCCTCTTTAGCTTCCTCTTCTTTTTTTTGTTTTGCTAGTTGTTTCTTTTCCTTCTTCTTGAGCTAGATCTATAGTTTTATTTGAAACAAAGAAATACACTACTTTTTTGTCCTGCTTTATCTTCGCCTTGAGCTCAAGCCACTTTTGCCTTTTCTTCTCCCTTTTCAATGCATTCTTTGACATCTTGGGAGCAGTCTCTTCAGTCTTGACCTCTTCTACTGTTTTATTCTCTACTGTTTCCATCTCGGTAATATAATTAATCGCAGATATGTCTGATTTATTCTATTGAATGACCCTAATATTTGAAATTTTTTTCTTACAAAACATTCAATTTGTGGCATGCGAAAACTAATTGATGGGCCAAAGACGACATATTTCATTTTCTGAGTTGCTCCAGAGAAGCAATATGTTCCAATTGACCTGTGAAATTGGTAAAATTTGGTAATACATTGATTCTTGTCAAAGAAAAAAAGATTGGACTACTGGATGGGAATGCTGGAGAACAGGGGTTAAGTGGTTTATTTGAGTACTTTTTCATAGTTCTGTTTTATTGTACAGAGAGCTCTTCTTTTTGCTAAATTAATTCACATTTAAAAATCCAATAAATGCCGAAAGAGGCTGCTCAAAGTAAGAAAGTTTTAATTTTAGCTATTTTTTTACCTTTTCATTAAGAGATTCTAATGATAAATAGAAGGAAATCAATCGCTTTCTAAGTCCCCAGCTCAAAAAGAAAATGAAATGAATGATAACGCCGCGCCCACAATAGATTTCGTCATTACAGATAGCTCCGCATTATTAAGCACAAATATAGTTAAAAAGAAGGGGCGTAGGAGAACCCAGATCTGCCTTCTTGTCTTCGAATTGGTATTACCCTATTCTGGACTTCAGCTAACCCCTTTTTAGGATGAAAAAACTTGTGAATATCTACTGGGAGAGAATAAGGAACTTATCATGACAAATTTATTTGAAATGGTCAAAGGAGGAATCAAACCTGTCTTTTTCTCTCAATCAAAGGCAGTTTTGCAAAGACTCAAGGACGAAGTAATATTGATGTCTACTCACACTAAAATTTCTTTAGGTTCCCTTTGAAATCGAGACCGAACTTCTGAAGGACTCATCCCCAAAGAAGCTTAAAGGTAATGAGATACGTTTTTACTCTTGCTTTCCCTCAGGAAATTTGGCGCGGTTTTCAATTCTCCTTTCCGCGTTATTTTCTTCCTGTTCAATTTTGGCCAAATTTCTATCTTTTTTTTTAGCCTTTAGTCCTCCCTTTACTAACTCTCTTAGATGAAGCATTAACTCAGTCTTTCCAGCACAGCACAGATAAGATCCTTCCTGAGCAATCGGTCTATGTTGGGAATATTTTGAGCCCTGAAGACATGAGCGAGTAGCATCCTTCTCTTGGCCAAATAACCTTTAGTGATGTTATATTCAAGTTCGGGAAGGTCATTAGTCCAGATGAGTATTTTTCAGCAGGAAAATCTAAAGCAAATAAAGCTTCTAAGGAAAAAAAGACTACATTGTCCCCACCTAAAAATGAGGAAATGGACATAGAAAAGAAATCTCCTCGACTCCCTAATGGAAAGCAAACAGCCATTGAGTCAGAGGAAGAAAAGGATAAATTAGCATTAGAAGAAGACGCTCCCCCAGTTGAAAAGAAGAAGCGAAGAGGCAGATGGGCTAAAAAAAATCTTCAGAATCTCCAGGTTGAAGAAGAAAAGGCTGAAGTAGCTCCACAAAAATCTCCCAAAAAATCATCTACAAAGACTGCAGCTGCTGAAAAGCCATCAAAGAACAAACAGCCAGTCCAAGAGATAGTTCACCTTGATAAGAGCACGTTCTATTACTTCGCCAAAATAAAGGAATTGAATAGTCTCATTACTACGAACCTTCTCAAGCGCTTTGACAAACTTCCAATTCCCTCAACATCCGATGACTCAGACTCTTCCTTCTTAAGTGATAGTCCAAGGGGCAAGAATGGGTTCACAAAGAGAAGAAGAAGCTTTGAAGACGAGATTTTTGATGACTATGAAAATAATATCAAAACTATGCTAGAAGAAAATCCCTATCTCATCTCTGAACGCCTTCCTGCTAATAATGACCTCATTGTCAAGATCAGGAATATCAAATTCGAAGTTTCTAAAGAATCAGATACCCATCCCATCCTGAAAAAACTCAAGAAATCCGAAAAGAAGGTATAGTTTGTGAGCTCTCTTCTGAAATTTTAGATCCTTCATCAGCCAACTACTACTACTGCTTCTGTTAATGGAGTCATAGAAAATGAGCTTGTTGTTGACAGCAATGAGATTCTATTAGAATATAAATCAACTATCCCAGGAGAGCGTAGTCGCTCTATTCAGATATATGCCAGGGATATTGAGAAACTTGACCCAGACACCTACATCAATGATACCTTGATTCAATTCTATCTAAAGTAAGAAATATGAGGTCTTTTTATAACAGCTAGGCTTATCCATAACGAATTTGTGGAAGAAGAAAGGAAGAAGTCTGTCTATATCTTCAATACATACCTCATCGAGAAGCTTAAGAGTTATAGAAAGGAATGCAGCCATATAACCAATGAAATTGACCCTGTGGCTTTTGAGAAAACATACAACACTGTCAAAAAATGGACAAAAGATGTTGATATCTTTGAAAAGGAATTCCTTCTTTTCCCATACAATGACAGCAATCAGAAGCACTGGAGTCTATTTGTTGTCTGTTTCCCCAACCATTTCTACCATAAAGAAGGTACTTATCAAATAACTTCAATCTTAATTGAAAAGAACTCCCTACCAACCCTGATGAAGCTATAATTTCTAAGCCTTATCTCTTATATATGGACTCTTTCGGAATTTTGGATCCTGAAGCGGCACAGCTAATAGCCTTGTAAGGTTAATGAAGTATTTTCTAAGTCCTAGATATTTGGAATATGAGTTTAAGGATAAGAAACCCAAGCTCTATCAAGAACTAAAGGACTCGTTCAATTCCATCAAAGATTACAGAATGCATCAATTGATTGTAGTTTTTGTGAAAATAATTTTAACTGGTCAGGTTCCTTTACAAGATAATTACTCTGATTGTGGACTTTACTTACTGGAATATGCTGAAAGATTCCTTACTAATCCTTATGATATAGTTGATAACCTTAAGGTAAATAACTCTTATAGAGGATATAATTTTCAGGATACAAGAGATTTCTTGAATAAATTCCCTTTGAGTCCTCTCAAGAATAAAAGAGAAGATATCAAAAAGATCATCTTCGGACTTGCAAAAGGAAATAAAGATGTCCTCAAGGAATACCTTGCTGAGAGAAAGAGAAGACTAGAAGAAGCCCAACAGAATCCTGAGCAAGGTTTCTCTCATTTAGATGAAAATGAAGTAAGAGAATACCTTAAAATTAAATTTGGGGCTGATTATAATGAGCTTGATGTCAGAACCAAGGATAAAGTTAAGTTAACATATTTTGTTCAATGCCAAGAACAAAAATTGAAGCCATTACCCATGATGAATGGGTATTTCATGTGATCTGAATGATCCAATACCCATCTCACATCAATTCCATATTTGTATAGTAGTGTTAGAGTATCAGAGTTTCGTGGTGCAAGTCTGTAATTCTTTCTTCATTGCATGCATATATATTCTTTCTGGGATTCTGTAAGTCTCAGAAGAATAATTGTAGTAAAACTTCAAGGTTATTTACCTTAGTTGTTACCCTCCTCACTAGTCAGATTTTTCTCTTAGATAATTTGATGTTTGAAGTCTCGTTATTTTAGATATCTTTATTTTTACACAAAACTTATTAAAAGTGCCTTCAATTTTGAGAAAATCAAAAGAATTGAGGAGAATCAGAGGCTTCAGCCAATCTGGAAGAATGAAGAAAGAAGGCCAACTGTATTGCTATCGCTAATATTTCTTAATTACTTAAGTAATTATCTTCTGATTGATTCGATCTTACGATATAGAACTGCTGCAGGGTTCTCAGTGTATCGTCCTTACAAAAGATTATATCTATTGAGTATATTTATTATAAAGCTCTTAATGGAGTGGTCTCCAGCCGCTGAATCCAGTGAATCTTTCGAATCCTTGCTTAATGCCCTTTCTGTCGATGAATTCGGTAAGGTAATAAGGTCTCAATTTGATTGTTTCTCCAGCCTTAACTTTTTCTTTATTCTCTTCCATGATCTTTCTCTTGACAACAGGATCCTCAGTGATTTCCTTGCATTCCTTAACAAATCTGAGAGAGTTGTCAAAGCTTTCTCTATCTCCGTGAAGGTAAGGGTTGTAAATCCAGTTTCTATCCTTTCCAGAGTTCTTGATACCTCTGATATAGAATTGATTGATTTCTTCAGTGGTGAATTTTCTATTCAAGGGTTCGAATGTCTGTCTAGAATGTGTGAAGAGTTGATATTTCAAAATTATACACAAACATTTCTCTAGTCTTCAAGAATTCATTATTAGTGTACAATGCAGCAAGTTGGGAGTTGGCACCTCTTCTAAGAGGGGAAGTGACAATGTAATCACCGAGAAGGTAACCGGCGAAAACTATACCAACTCTGACAACTGGAGAAACCCAAGGGTGGTAATAGAAGGCAGGTCTGGTCCATCTCCATCTCTTGAAATGTTTCTCAAGAGTATACATTGTGAAGAGACCACCTAGAACACCTTAACAAGAGTTATCTTTGTAATGCGTATTCATACCGAGGACCTTTCCCTCATCCTTGGAGCTTAAGAACCAGTACAAGTCTTGAGCTTCTTCTTCAGTAAATCCTTGTGAAACCTTTTAGCATTACAAAAAGGATTGGTATGGTACCAAATAGGCGATATCCTTTCCCTTACTTCCGGAAAGCCTATCCTTAGGGTCGCCCTTAATACCGATGATTCTTTCGAACAAGTGGAAAACCATTTGGATAATTTAATTTATTTGTTTGTCAATATAGCCAAAAAAATAATTGAATCTCTACTATAGTCGTATCATTCTTACCAAAAGCTCATATTCAAGCCTCAGAAGAACTGACTTTTAATCATATGGGATTTTACAATGAAATTGTTTATTCTGTTACAAACTAACTTATTCATAGTAAGTTATTAATGTATATACAATTAATCGCCACTTGAAGGATTAAAAATTTTCGTAGTCTTAGGAGTCTTGGGCCTAGAAGTTCCAGCAAATATAATCTGACTGTTTAGTCTCTTAAAAGGCCTGATAATATCATCCTCTTCCTTTTGAACCTGTTGAGTCCTAGCTCTTTCAAATTCTTTTTGCATTTGTTCCATTTCTCTCTTTTCTTTTTCTCTTTTCAGTTCCCTATTTTCAGTAGGATCTTTAACACTGTAGAACATTGGTCCCAGTTCGGCCAACCAATGAGGATCCACAGCAGTCACACAGTGCATGTACTCTTTTGTAGTCATGACCAATTCGTGGTACACAATATAGTCAGGAGCATAGCCCAATGAGAACAAGGCTGAGCTGGGATGTAGCTTACAAGGAATGCCGCTTCTAAGGTTAATATAATCTCCAATACCCTTGATTTTGGCAGCATTGACGAAATATCCTGAACAAATTGCCTTACGGACAAGGTCATATCTAGTTGGTGGGACTGAGCTTAGTTTAATCTTCTGTTGTTCCATGATATCTCTGAGTTGGGCACGGACTTCTCTGACTTTTCTCAGGGACTTGACATGGACGAAATGTTTCTCACACCATTCGGTGCTATAATTGTGGCTCTTCCATTGATGATAGACGTTCAAAAGTGTTAGGTGATCACTTTCGGGGACGAACAGTTTTTCTCTTGCGTTATCAGACTCCTGTTCTCTGTCTTTAGGTCGGTAGAAGATAGAAGGAACCGAAAGCATAGAGACAATTGTGAGAACTTCTTCTGTGCAACCGAATTGTTCTGCAGTAATAAGCATCTTGGACAAAGGAGGATCGAGTGGGAACTCTGCCATCTTTTTACCAAGTTCTGTTAAGGCACCAGTATTATCAAGAGCCCCTAGGATCCAAAGCTGATACATAGAATTGAGAATTGTTTCTTGTGGGGGTGGATCCATGAAGTCAAATTCCAAAAGATTATCAATATTCAGAGATTTGAGCAAGAGAACCACATTGGCAAGATTGGTTCTTTGGATTTCTGGAACAGTGTTTTCCAAGAGTTCGCTACGGAACATGGCCTCCGTGTAGAGTCTATAGCAAATACCTGGGCCAGTACGACCGGCTCTTCCCTTTCTTTGGTTGGCATTGGCCTGACTGATTGGGGTAATTTGAAGGGCATCCATACCGATCTTTGGGTTGTAAACTTTAAGTTTGCAGAATCCAGTATCTATGACATACTTGACACCATCAAGGGTCAAGGAGGTTTCAGCGATATTGGTGGCAATAATGCATTTACGAATATCTGATTTTTCGAAGATTTTAGCTTGGACGTCTGAAGGAAGTTGTGAATAAATTGGAAGGACGTTCATTCTAGGACACTTCTCGCCTAACTTGTCAAGCTTTTCAACTATAAGGACACAAGTAGCTTCAATATCTTCCTGTCCTGTCATGAAAATCAGAATATCTCCTGGAGGGTTCTGTAAATGTACTTCAATGGCTTTCTTAACTGCAGCTTCGACATAATCCTCAACTGGAGTTTTATTGTAGTAGACTTCAACAGGGAAGGTTCTACCTGGAATGAAGAAACATGGGGCTCCTCCAAAGAAATTGGAGAACTTTTCGGCATTCATTGTAGCAGAAGTAATGATGATCTTAATATCTCTTCTTCTTTGAGCTACTTTCTTCAAAATACCGAAAAGGACATCAGTATGGAGAGACCTCTCATGGGCCTCATCCATAACAATGGCACTGTATTTCTCAAGATCGGGATCATTGAGAGATTCTCTTAAAAGAACACCATCAGTCATGTACTTAATGATAGTATCTTGTGAAGTACATTCTTCAAAACGAATGGAGTATCCTACTTTTGATCCAAGAGGACAGCCCATTTCCTCACTAACTCTCTTGGCGACTGAGACTGCAGCTACTCTTCTTGGTTGGGTACAACCAACAATACCATAATCGCAATATCCTTCTTCATAAAGATATTGTGTTAACTGGGTCGTCTTACCCGACCCAGTCTCTCCTACAATGATAACAACACGATTATCTGCTATTACTTTCATTAGCTCATCTCTCACAGAGAACACTGGAAGATACTCTCTTTGTTCCTTAATAGTCTTGTTCTTGGCAAACTCACTCACAGCCTCTGACTTCTTAGCCAAAGCGTTAGCGAACTGTCCAGCCTTCTTATAGTCAACTTCACCAGTCTCAGTAAATTCGACTTTTTCTTCTTCTTCTTTGGGCTTTTCAATCTTTAAAATATTTCCCAGCTTCGATCCTGCAAGTTCCCAGAATCTTTCTCTCATCTTGCTTCTATCATTCTTCTCTCTGACAGACTTCAGGATAGCAGAACCCTTTCTGGCAAGAACAGCAAAGTCAGAAGTAGGGTCCTTCACAACTTGAATAACGCTGCTCTGTGTAGTGTAAACAATTCTTCCATCTAAGAAAGGAGGCTTAATTTCGTGGACCATAAGGACAACTCTATTCTCTTCTTCCTCGTTGAGGTCAACCTTAATTTCTCCAACCTTGAACACACCAGAGGTAAGCATTCTATTAAGTTCCCATTTATTATTCTCGACGTCTTTTTCACTATCCTTAAGGGCTTTAAGATTCTTTCTTTGCCCTGAATTTCTAGCTTCGAGTTCCTGTTCAATAGCTCTAAATTTATTTTTATCCCCGATGAAGTGTCTGTCTTCTTCATCGTCTACTATTCCTTCTTCCTCTTGGTCATACCAGGTTCTTTCAGCGTCCTTGTCCAACTCTTCCCATTCAAAAGCTCTGTAGTTTTGTTCAAGTCCATCATCTTCTTTCAAAAAATCAGATTTTTTATCATTTGTAGTCTGAGACCTTCTAATGCTGAAGGGATCGTCCTTATTCGCAGATTTTATGACTGGAGTTTTCTGGATAACAGTGCCTGGAGTTCCTATAAAGTGGTAAGGGCCAGAACTAATTCTTCCAGGTAATTGAGTTGTTTGAGATCTATGGATCTTTCTGCTCGATGATTTTTCACGACTGCGAGATCTCGAGCGAGACTTAGATCTCCTACGTGAAGTGACTGCTGTGGATTTTCGAGAGGTTTTTTCAGAAGATCTTCTTGAGTCGTCCTCAAATTTTCCCATTTTTTTTAATTTCTAAAATACACAAAATATTCAATATTAGTACAATCAAAAAAGAACAACATATAAACAAACCCGATCCGGAAGATTATTTTTCTGATCTTCCAGCTGCTTCCGATAGAATCGGAAATATTTCCAATGTCCAGAGTAGTCTTAATTAAGATAAGAACCTGTCGGGGCTCTTTGTAAGGCCTTCTCATCAGGCAATACGTATTGATTAGAATCAATTTTCACAAGAATGGGTCTACTCTCATAAGTATTCAATCCAGCAAGCTTGCTTCCCTTGGTCTCCTGGAACCTAGAAAAGGAAGGAACTCTGGATTTATTAGGGCTTTCATTAAGAATACTTCTGGAAGAATAAAGTAAATTCGAACTTAATATATCAATTCTCCTTGATTTATCAGGACTTTTTTCTCTATGGCTAGACGCGATCTTTGTAGGAGAATTGTTTTTCATGAAATGGAGTTTCTTTGCATATTCATAACTATCATATATTGTGGACTGGTCCCTAGGTATACTTTCTTTTTGAGATTCCAAGAAAGTTATTCTATTCATGTTCACTAACAGTTTAGGCTTTACTCCGGTCTGTAATGCTCTCCCGAGAAACACATTATTCCCTGGTGTCAGCTTGATTTCTGGTTCCTGATAAGGCAACACATATTTCTCATTTATCTGTAGAGAAGGCTCTAGCCTTCCATTGAATTGATTTGTTGTAGGACTGAGTCTCCTAGTTGATTCAGGAGGGCGTGGTCTTCCTTTCACAGGTGAACTACTTGAAGTAGATTCAAATTCTGGCATAGAACTTCTTCGGCTTGAAAGTGGGTTAGTAGTGCTCACCCCTATATCTCTATGGCTTTGATATGGTGAAATTAGATCTGAGCCTTTTGATGTCTGTGAGGTTAGGAGAACTCTTGATCTTAAGGCTTTGTAGGGTGAATTTGAACGTTCTTGTTGAGTGTATGGAGGTTTTATTCTATTTACTTGTTTGAGGAACATTGCTATACTATTATCAAGACCTGTTCTCTCTTGTAATCTTTTAAAAAGGCTTTCTGTATCAGCAGGGTATTCTATCGGGTGTAGTATTTTCTCTGGGTTACCATTGCAAGGACTGTGGTTCTTTTTGAAACGGAATTTGAGTCTTTTATTTAATGATCTAGTCTCTTCAGCCTTTCTGAATGCCCATTTATTACTCTTTGGGTGACCAAATAGCTCCAAGGGTATCTTGGATATAGACTCATGATCACCGTCTAATTCTGTATCAAGAGTTCCGTCGAGAGTGACATTAACTTTAGTTGCTTTTAATTTTGGAACTGGCTCGACTATGAAGCTTTTGTGTTCTGGTTCTTCAGGACCATCAAAATCTAGTTTTGAGTGAGTTCTATTTCCTGGGCCCAGTGATTTATTTAATCGATCCTCTTTAAGGATTCGAGACCGACTATTCTTAATTTGCATGTTGATAACTTATTAATAATTTTATTTAACCCTTGATATTGTTTTCAAACACCAATACTAAGTTTATAGTAAAATGGTCTCGGGAAATAAAATGAAAAAGAGTATTTGACTTAAATAAGGTCATGACAACACAACTAACTTTTACACAAAAAGTCAAAAAAGTATAGTACATACCAATTGTAAGTCAAATTACAGCAAAGTAAGTTTTGAATTTTATTTAATAAGCGCAATTCTTCTTTCTTACACCCACATCTTGCCGATATTCAAGTGGAATGATTTCTTAGGTACTGGTTCAGGGCGATATTTATAAGGTCCAAGTACAATTCGTTTATTATTTGATGAAAATGGTCTTCTTGGAACTTCAGACATGAACACAGCTCCTGAAACCAGTTGCTTTTCTTCCTCAAGTTTGATCTTTATGTAGGCACCTGGTCCAGGTGTATCTGTCCTTTTAACTTTCTTCTGGACAACCTCACCAAATCTGGTCATATTATTTATGATGAAACCTGGACTATTTCTTTGATTGATTCTTTGATTAAATAATGCAAGCTCATCAGCCTTCTTTGAGGGTAAATAATACCCAGGGCCAAGCAAAGAGCTATTATTTGGATCATCCTTTCCTAATAGACTATTCACTAATGCTTTTTTCTCTTGTTCCTTGCTGACTTTCTTCTTGCCAGGTAACATAAAAGAGGCATTAAGTGGAGGTTGCTTATACGACTTTTTGATCAACAAGGATCTGTCAACTTCGTAAGAACCTACAGGAGGAGCAACTGACCTTTCTGTTGGAAACCTTTCCTTTGCTGATTTAAATGAGACTGATGCTGCTCTAGTAGAAGCTGTTGATAGTCTTACATCAACATCATAGGTTCCAGGTCCAGGAACATCGTTCTTATCATCAATAAATGATGAACTAGTTGACAAAGCTCTTGAAAACCCTATATTGGGAGGCTTTACGTGAATTACTTGGAAAGGTTTAGGATTTGCATCATATTCTCCTGGGCCAGGTCCTGTATTAATATAGGGTCTTGATATGAGTCTTTTCGAAGATGATGCAAAACCTCCAGTTCCTTTTTTCGAAAATGATGCTGATTTATCTGAACAAAATGAAGAGTTGAGGTCATAGGCACCTGGACCAGGCCTGATGTCATCATACTTGTGAAATCTTGTTGAGACATTTCCAAATCCCTTTGGATTTTGGTTCTTATAGAGGATAGTTTCGAATTTGTATGGAATTGAGCTGGTCTGTGTTTTATTAAAGGGTTCGTTTATGAATCCCTTCACAAGTTTGCCGCCTGGGTTGATACCGGCTTGACGATAATTTGGCTTTTCATAAGATGTGTCCAAAGATGCCATCGCAGAAAAATTGCTTATCAGTTGATTTATTTTATTTATTTGCTTGTTTGAACAAGTTATAAATTATGCGCTTTTTGAAGGCTCTAAACTATTGTAAACGAATTGAGACTTCGTTCAAGTTAGGAGTGTCATTTCACTCCTTACAGTTAATACAAATGAAATAAGCTGACACTATTCATAAATCTTTGATAAATAATTTTGTTAGAAGTACATATACCATCAGATGCTTTAAAAAGATGACAGAACACTTTTAGAGTGTAAATTAGTGAATAACTGCAATCTTTATTCCCTTGGCCTTGATATTTATAGATGACAATCTCCTTCTTTTTTCTTCGAATTCTTGTATTATCTCTCTCACAACTTCAGGTTTAAGCAAAATTAGTCCCATGATTTGAAGAGCTGTAAATTGTTGCATTTGTTCGCGTTTAACCCCTCTGACCATCTCTTTGATTTTATCATCTTTTTTCTCATCGTTATCAAGCATTGTTTTAAATGTCTTATGCATGACATCGACTATTTCCCCTTCCATATGCTTTTTATTTATCTTGAAACCTGACTGACTTTTTCCAAGCAATTTTACATCTTTTATTGTAGTTGGATTGAAATTATCTAATTTTTTCTTCTTTGAATTCAAAAGGAGGAATATTAGGGAACCACTAAGCCCTTTATCATGGACCACTTTCTGAGATTTCATGAGATGGTCTTCATATTTATGATATGCTTCCAAAAACAAGTCATACACTTTGTTAAAATTACTCATTTTCATAATAATATGTGCCCTTAGCTTCTGATTTCGTTTGATCATGGCAATAAGCTCTTTCTGATAGTTTTCATATTGTTGATAAGTGAGCAACACCTCAGGTATAATTTCAAGACTCATTTTCTCATTTTGTCTCTTGTTATCTTGTACCTCCTCATTTTTTACTTCCTCTTTTCTTTTAGTTTTTGATGCTGGAACCAAGTCTAATAGCTCTCTTTCTGCTTGATCTGAATCCTGGACTGAGTGGGATCTGTTGGATTTGAGAATATCATTAGCCAAATTTGCACTGGCATTCAGACTCTGCTTAACGTCTTCAATAGGAAGCACTCCAAAGTTGTTAGGCTGGAAATTATTATTTAGCAGATTTCTTAGCTTTGTTATCTGGGTTGCTAATTTTAGATTTGCGTGGTTTTGTTCTGTAACGCGAGCCTTTTTAGCCGCTAAAATTTTCTTAAGGTCTGCTATACGCTTATTTTCGTTTTGAATTTTCTTCTCCATTTCTTCTATCCCTGTAGCTAAGATTCCTCCATACTCATTATAAAATTTAAGTTCTCCATTCAGCCTCTTTATGAATGGATTTGAATTTATTCTTCTCTCCAAATTCTCAATTCCTTTCTTATACACATCGAGCGTTTTCTTTGTATCATGTAATTGCTGATATACGTGAAAATATCTCCCCTTCATGATCAAATTCCTGCGATCAAGTAATGTCTGAACTGTATCATTGAGGTTTGCAACGAAATTATTCATAGTCTCTTGAGCCTTTTTAGCTTTGGACAAAGCTGGATCGGAGATTCCTGTTGTCATTGTATCAGTTTGGGAAACAATAGAATTACGGCTGCTACCCGGATGCGATTGTATCATAAATTTTACGCTAAAGTAATTAAATGAAACTTGAAAAAAATGATAATAACGAAAGCGTTTATTGAAAGGGAAATTTGAAATATAGAGGAAATGTTATGAACTAATGAAAGCCATACAAAGTTCCTATTCATAATGTACTCATTTGTATTATTGTTACAGCAAACCAATATCAAGAAAAGAAATAATATATACCGAAAAATCTTTCTTTAAAACTAGAAGAGTGTTTTATAAAAGTTGTAAGAATTTGCTCCATCAGATGATCCACCTTAATTTGGAATATTCCCTTGTTTACTAGGATCACGTTCGAGTAGTATCTCATAAGCTGTAAAGCTTGTGGGAATTGTTTCGCTTCTGGATATTTCAATAGTAGGTCCTCGAGGTGTCTCCTCATATTCCTCATCTTCCTCTTTAGGAAAATCTTCATTATCTTCTTCTTCATAATACCTGCGTCTGTCTTGGATTTGTGAGATTGCATGCATAGTTTCTAATTTCTTTATTCTCACAATAGGCTCAGCATTATGATCTAGTTTAATACTGTTCGTTTTCTTTGATCTTCTTTGGAAATCTGTAGGGAACCCATTATCCCATGTGGCAGTACTGATTCTGAAAAGCTTAGTCCCTTCACTTTCAGTAGAATTTATGGTCAATCTGCTGGCATTTCTCTTGATATTATCAATAGTCCTTCCAATATTGGATGTAGGAAGCTTTCCATTCTATTAGATAAATATTAAGATATGCAGAAATTACGTTTGAAATCCAAGGGTGGATGAGGGCATCAGAAGACTTATATCTGGTTTTATAGTTGACATCAAGACAGTGTCTCACCAGATCTTTGGCCTGCTCTGAAATATTATCCCATGGATCAGGATGGAATTCATATTTTCCTGCCTTTATCATTTCTATCAATTCGTGCACACTAAAAAGTTAGTTATAAATCCCTTCTTCATTACTATTCAGCTTGGAATGGTTGATAACCGCAGAGCATAGTATAGAGAACAACTCCGGCGCTCCACATGTCTACAGCCTCACTACATGGTAAAAACATAAATATGAAGAGTTTACGTATATTGAGTTTCAATAAAAACTTCAGGTGCTGTGAAAGCTATTGTTCCAGTATATGTCCACATTTTATAGTTTTCGGTTGACAAAGAACTATACTTTTTGCCTTTTTCTTCAATGAATTTGGAGACATTGAAATCAGTAATCTTTACTATGCTTCCATCTAGTTATTATTATACATATATGCGAGTCATTACCTCTTGAGACAAGGATGTTGTTGGGTTTTAGGTCTCTATGACAAACTCCATGTGAATGAAGATAATTGATAGCAGTCAAAATTTGCTTAAAAATATAAGAAGCAACAGCCTCTACTCAAATCAGATAAAATATTCAAGTCATTACCGCTGTAATGACCAAGATCTTGGAGGACCTCAAACATTTCTTGGCACTCAGCAAGTTCCATAATAGTGTAGATTTTCTTTGTGAAGTAATCAATATACATTTCGTAAACTTTGATGATATTCCTATGTCCTAGTTTCTTATGGTTCTTGAACTCCTTCACCATCTATTCCAATTAATCCTTTGGATAAAAATCTCTTACCAAAACCAAAATTTCTAGATCATCTCTATAATGAACAATTTTCACAGCAAACACTTCATCTGTGTTGACTTTGGTACACCTTTTCACTGTGGCTGTGGTACCCTCTCCCAGCATTTCTTCTTCGATATAGTAATTGAAAAAGTCTCCTTGAATAAAATGAATATCAGGATCATCCCCAACATCTAGTTCTTTTTTAAGATCTTCTATCTCATCTTCGATATTATGGAAGAAAACTGAGTGTTTGAAGCCTTCACGATTGGGATCGTATAGGGGTTCAGATCCATCTTCATATTTAATTAAAATAATCCCTAATAAATACCTTCATCAACATCATCATCACTGACGCTTTCATTCTCTTCAAGAACAGTGTCTATCTTCTCTGGAGTTTTAGACTCTTCTGGTGGTGATTTATTGTCACTATCGAAGGTACTACTCTCAATGATGTAAGCAGTATCCCCTCTTTTTATCTCTCCACTGGGGGTGTCCATAACTTCATTGTAAACCTCTTTCTGTCCGTTGTCTATTCGATTTTATTCCAAAATATTTTTCTCTTTACCCGCAGAAAGTTCTTGAGAAAATGGAGACTCTATTTTTTTAGATAAATCCGTATCAGGCTCAGATCTAGGGGCGGGCTCGAGTAATCCCAGATCATTGTCAGGTGGTGCACTACGAGGATGAGGAAAGAAATTCACTATTGTCATTAGAAAAGGAACAATTGTTGTACGTACTCTTCAAGTTTGATCTTATTCTCTCAAATTTGGCTTTTCTGGTGGGTGCTATGATTGTGCTTGTCGCATGGGTCAGTTTTGGCTGTGAATTTTCCTCAGTAGGAAAGCCGTGAAAAGAGGCACTTTTGCCCACATTGAAAAGAGAGTCTTCCTTGTTCAACATTAATAAGGACAAATTTTACTTTTGATATTCGACCTTAAACGCTCAAAGTTTCGGTTCTTAACTGTTGAAGGCTTTTCGGGAGATTGGTTTGTTTGGTTATTTTCCTCTTCCTGCATTTCTTTTTGTTCCTCACCTTGAATAATATTTGACATCAATATGTTTTTTAAAGTTTATATGAGTATGATTTGAAGACAATTAAATTTTTTTCCTATGACACTAACGCTTAAGAAACTGAACCTCCCGATACACCTAAAAAACGAATTTGATTTCGGAACGCTTAGGAACCATTTTCAAGGATCCAACTACTATCTAACTTTAACAAATCGTACCATCTATGAATCCACTAGGAAGCCATGCAAAACCTGAGAAATTTCAAAGAACATGGCGCCCGTTCATGCTTATTTAGGGTTTGGTACTACCAAGATCTTTCTCGCCTATCCACCTAGCTGAGATATAAATCAATATTCTCAATAAAAATACATAAAGAAATAAATTTATTAAGTTAACAAGATCTGATGAAGATTTCCAAGGAAGGCAAACCGAAAGGCATAGATCTGGAAGGTATCTATTTTTGGCACTAGAATTTGAATGATAAGGTTTGGGAGAATCTATTTCTGTTATTTCGCAAAAAGTTGTTAGATTAAAAAATTTGCCCGCATTTAGAATGACTCTAACAAAGAACTTATCCGTCGATAATTCAAAAGCACATCTTACAAGAGTAGAATTAAGTGAGGATTATCTTAGGTCCACAGGCCGATCCCATTCCAAAATTCAGTACCCTCATGTTAAAAATGAGGGAACTGAGAAAAGAATTCATAAAGCTTCAAAGTCAGAACCCAAATTAATGATTTCCTATTCAAAATCTATCAGGAATTTAGGAAATACTTTGAACAACCTGAGGTCTAAGCCTGTAATACTACAGAATCCTTATTTGCAGAAACTTGTTAGCAAAAATCAGAATATAAATAACTTATCCCCTTTTTATCAAAGAGAAAAAATCCATGAAAGAAATTTGCCTAAATCTAAGTCTCCACAGACGGAGAATTCCAAAGTCTTCGCAAAACTTGATAAAGAATTCCAAGATTCTCTTACTCAGGTTAGGAGAGAGTTTCAAGCTTCTGCTTCAAAGAAATTTTTCCAGGCACTAATGAACGATACTAAGAAAAAAACCAACGTAAAATTGACGAAATATGAATTCCCAGAGAGTCTTCAAACTCCAGATACTATGCAAAGCTATTATGATAAAGGAATTGATAGGCCAAAGTCTTATACAAAGTATACTAGAAACTATGAGTTGGGAACTCCCAAATATAAAAGGTCTCCTGTGTTTGCTCAGGCTGTAGCCCATCCTGACCATAAAAAGGAGGGAGCTCAGCAGATAACTCATGAGAATGATCTCAGTCATCCATCTTTAAGATTCCCAACTGAGGAACGCGAAAGACTTGAAGAACTTAAAAAGTTCACACTTGATGTACAAGAGATAAGAACCGCACGCAGAGATTCTGAGACATTAGATTCTGGCAGATTTACTCCAAACCCTTACCGGTTGTCTATTGAAGACATTACAAAAGTTCCTGCTAAAGCCTTACAAGAACCTATTGGAAAATTTGACCATCCAATACTGGGAAGATCTGACGCTGTATTCTATATTAGAAGATGGAATAGGCAATCCCTCGCTAATTTCACTGAGGAAAAGAGAAGAAGTAAATCCGCAGTCAGAATAAAGTCTTCTAAGAGATTCGTTAGTCCTTTTATTAGATATAAAGAAGGTATGGACAAAGACAATACTAACTATATTCTTTACTCAACAGCAGCTACAGATAGAATGAACCGAGATGATGCACATCTAATCACAGATACTTTTAGTATAACAAAAGTAGGTTTGGAGTCGCGTCCTTCTCATCTAAGAAAAAGTTCTGACGTGTGCAGCAGTCAATTTAAAACCATGGATGGCTTCAACACTGCAAGATGAATATATTTCTACTAATTTTGTTTATCTAATTACAAATACTCTCTTTCCTATGTTTTACCTCCTCTTTGTTTTTTTTTCGGTATTAAATTATATAGTCATATTCTGTTAATTTCTTTCTAAAAATGTGTTATGACCATGGTTTTTCTGGACTGATTGGAAAATTCTAAACTGATTCAACTTAATTCTGGGCAAAGTTTTCTGCTAATGTAGCATCAGATTTCTTCTTTAAACCACGTTGTTAGTGTGTTTATCAAGACAGAGCTAAGAGAGCTGCACAATAATTCTAAAAAATAAAAAAAGGGTCAAAAGGATTTGTCATTTCCTATTCGTTAACTATTTCGACTTTTCTTAATCTTTGTATCATAAATTTTTATTTAATACATGTTGAAGAATATCATCAAAAGTCCTAACGATCCTAGGCTTTACAAGGTAATCTCACTGCCCAATAAGCTCTCTTGCTTGTTAATATCAGACAAAGAAACCGATAAATCGGCAGCAAGTATCGATGTTAAGGTTGGACAGATAAATGACCCAGTAGAGCGCCCAGGTCTCGCCCACTTCCTTGAACATATGCTTTTCCTCGGAACTAAGAAATACCCAAACCAGAATGATTATTCCTCATACATTACATCAAATTCTGGCTCAAATAACGCTTATACTGCGCTCTGCAACACTAATTATTTCTTTGACTGCTCAAATTCAGGGTTTCATGGTGCTCTTGACAGATTTTCCCAGTTCTTTATCAATCCTCTTTTTACAGAGTCTTGCACCGAGAGAGAAATTAATGCAGTTCATTCTGAACACGAAAAAAATATCAACTCTGATGTCTGGAGAAAAATGCAGCTTTTCAGAAGCTCAGCAGTCCAAAATCATCCATACAACAAGTTTGGAACTGGTAATAAGCAAACCCTCCAACACCCTACCATCAGAGATGATCTCCTAGCATTTTACAATAAATACTACAGTGCTAACATAATGAAGCTTGTTCTCTATGGCAAAGAGGATATTAATACTTTGGAAGAGTGGGCCCATGAGATGTTCAGCCCTGTGAAAAATTTCGACGTCAATATTCCTGATATTAAGGAACCAGCTTTTACCAAGGAGAACTTGGGAAATTTCTGGAAGATTTTCCCAATTAAGGACAAGGATTACATGGAATTTGTCTGGATTCTCGAGAACTTAGACCCTCATTACAAGAACAACCCAGCCAGATACATTTCCAATTTAATAGGTCATGAAGGAAAGAATTCCTTATTGTCTTATTTAATTGATGAGGGTCTTGCTTTGGAGCTAAGGACTGGATATTCAACTGAAATGAGCCTATTTACTAAGTTCACAATCAATATTCAACTTACTAAGAAAGGTCTGGAAAACTATGAAAGAGTCTGTAGAATAGTCTTCCAATATCTAAAAATGCTGAGAGAAAAAGGAGTTGAAAAGAGAGTTTTCGACGAAATTAAGAAGGTTCTACAGATGAAATTTGATTATAAGGATAAGGAGACTCCAATCTCCTATGTTACAAGTCTAGCAGACAATATGCAATATTATCCTATAGAAGACATTATCAGACTTAATTACTTAATGGAAGAGTATAAACCAGAGCTTATACAAGACACAATCAACAAGCTTAGTGTGGACAATATGAGAGTTTATCTTATCTCAAAGGCTGTCGAGAAAGACTGTGACAAGAGAGAAAAGTGGTATGGAACACCATATAGCTGTGAGCCTTTCACCTCACAATTTAAAGAAATGTTCTACGAGCCAAACGTTGGGAGAAGCCATTCAGGATGCACCTTGGACATTCCTCCTCCTAATATCTTTATTCCCAATAACTTTGACCTAATCACTCAAGACTTTAGCACCCTACCTCAGTACCCACAAAAAATTTATCAGTCCGACAAGATGGAAATTTGGTTCAAGCAAGACAATACATTCAAGCAGCCCAAGGCATGCATGTACCTCAAGTTATACTGCAATGATTTAGGCTTTGGAAATCAAATTGAGACTTACCTTCTCTTAGACATCTGGGTAAAACTCTTCAATGAATCTTTGAGAGAAATGCTCTACTTGGCTAGCACTGCTGCCTTGACTGTGAGCTTCTCTATGGATTCAGAAGGCCCAGAAGTCTACATTTCTGGATTTAATGATTCTATGGATAAAATTTCTGTGGAGCTCTTTGAGAAAATGAAGGAATTCGATCCTTCCAATATGAAGGAATATTTCGAAAATGTCCATGAGAAGATGCTCAGAAATCTCAAGAACTTCTATAAGAACCAGCCTTACGAACAGGGAGTTTCTTTCCAGAATGCTTTGATGAAAAAGGGTGGTGATAACTGTCATCCAGATGACGAAATCAAGGCTTTGGAGAAGATCAAGTTCCAACATCTTCTTGACTTCCACAAGAATTGGTTCAAAACAATGAGATCTGAGTGTCTCGTTGTTGGTAATATGAGCGACCAGAAAACAATAAGTATTGGGCAAAAGATAGAAAGTATCCTAGGCTCTCTCAGAGAAGGTGCCAACCCTCTTCCTAAGGAGTTGATTCCCGAAATCAGAGTCCTGAGTATTCCCCCTGGAAGCACCTGGTTTTATGAGCACCCTATCAGATCCACTGATCCTAATAATAAAGATTCTAATTCCGCTATTATCTCCTTGTTCCAATATGACAAGGAGACTCCCTATAATAGAATACTAATGGCTATATTGGCTAATTATCTAAAGGAACCATGTTTCGATAAGCTCAGAACTGATGAACAGCTTGGATATATAGTGACTGGGTTCAATGCCGAAATGAGAGGAATTCTAAACTACTTGATCATTGTTCAGTCAAATGTCCATGGCCCGCAATACTTGAGCCAAAGAATCTTGTCCTTTATTGATTCTATGAGATCTAGAATTAAGAGTTTGACTGAAGAAGAATTCCAGAAGTATGTAGAGTCAGTCAGAGTCAAGATCGCTCAGAAGGATCTATCTATCAAGCAGGAAGCTTCACGCTATTGGTATGAAGTGAATACACATAGATATGTTTTCGATCGTAAGGAGCAAAGTTTAAAGCAGCTTGCTAGAGCAAGGAAGCAGGATTTAGTATGGCTCTTTGAGGAAATATTCTATAAGAACAGGAAGCTACTGGAAACACACGTTATTAGTGAAGATCATATGGAAGAAAACGTCTTAATTAAGAGTGAAAGAATGCAAATAGAAAGAAACTTACACCAAATCAGCTCTCCGGAATGGTTCAAAAGAAGACTTCCTCTTTACCCTGACTATAATTCCATGCTCTAACCTTTGTTTGTATTTAAATAATTCATAATTTGGTTATGAACGTGATGAAAAAAACATACTGTGTTGTTAAGTACAAATTAATAATAATTGGAGATTTTATGATTTCTGGCACAGTGGGGCCATATCTGTGTCCTAAATGAAAACTGTGATGTAGTGGATGAGTGCATGACTATAGATGTTAAGAAAATATTCAAAATCCTTGTATAAAGAAATTCAAAACCATCGACAAAATTATTTTTCAGATATGGATTTAACAAATTAAATTTTTGTACCGAACAGCACCTATTCAAATTCATTAACGACTTGATATTTATATAAATACAAAATCTGAATTTCTAAATCTTGAAATTCTTTTCATGGCCTCCTCTATGAACCTTAACAGTGGCTTGGTAATCTATTTTGTTTCTCTTTCTCATATTCTTTAGTACAACCAGAACGAAAACTCTGTCTCTTCTTCCAGTCAATTTTCTAAGGGAGCCTTTCTTGATCAAAACTCCAATCGTACCTTCGGACGTGACATGACTAACTTCGGTCCCAAATCTGAAAACAACTTTGACCCATCAAAATCCTATGTAACAACATATCCTTCTTGTCTAATCTTATTAGAACCTTAGATCCAAAGTAAATACTGGAATGACACTGAAGCGTGCCCAGACTGCAGACATCCACCAAGTAGAAAAGATGAGCATAGAGGTCTCTCAGAAGGATACCCATTCAACCACCAAGGGTATAATTCCCGAAAAGGAAGACGATATAGATCCCATTGATTACGATCAATTGCATAATCCCCAATATGTTGTCCCCTATGTCAAGGAAATCATGCAATACGTAAGAGCAACTGAGGTATAGCATCACAAACACACAATTTTAAACTCTTAGGAAAAATACATCCCTAAGCCCGGATACATGAGCAAAATTCAAAATGACATTAACGAAAAAATGAGAGCTATTCTTATTGATTGGCTCGTCGATGTCCATCTCAAATTCAAGCTTCTCCCTGAAACTCTCTTCCTCACCGTCAACATTATTGACAGATACCTTGGAATTGTCCCTATTGTTCGTCAAAAACTTCAATTGGTCGGAGTGAGTGCCATGCTTATTGCCACTAAATACGAAGAAATCTACCCTCCTGAAGTCAAGGACTTCGAGTATGTCACCGATAAGGCTTACAATAGAGCTGAAATCCTTGATATGGAAGGAAAAATTTTGAGCACCTTGAACTTCAACCTTACCCATACCTCTGCTTACAGATTCCTCGAAAGATATGCTAAGGTCGCTGGGTTCGATGAAAAATCATTTTCCCTGGCTAGATATCTTCTCGAACTTGCCCTTATCGAGTACAAGATGCTCAAGTATATTCCAAGCAACATGGCAGCTGCTTCTGTATATTTAGTCAATAAGATTTTGAAGAGGGAAGGATGGCCCGATATCATGGTAAAGCAAGCTAAGTATAGTGAATCTCAAATCAGACCCTGTGCTAAGGACCTCTGCGTTTTGTTGCAGAATGCTGGCAAAGGCAATCTGACTGCCGTTAAAAGAAAGTTTTCGAACCCCAAGTTCCATGAAGTGGCTAAAATCCAATTGGATAAGCTATGAATGTTTTTCAATTTTCGTTTAAAGGGATTCCTCTTTTGGAGAAAGAAAAAGAGAGTCACTTAAACGTATATTAGTAGAGGTAATGCTTTACTGAGATACTCAGCTATC
>Ga0065720_1019297_pt1 | contig 29553 bp, 26 predicted proteins | sample Thericmetagenome_FD_59107 | JGI IMG/M metagenome (GOLD analysis project Ga0065720, IMG submission 59107) | Thermophilic microbial communities from the Joint Bioenergy Institute, California, USA of rice/straw/compost enrichment - eDNA_2 v2... | ecosystem: Engineered > Solid waste > Grass >... | reverse complement strand
GTCTCGAAGAGTCCAGAAAGCCTGCCTTCCAATGGATTGGACTTTCTGGTCTTGAGAGATTCATCAAGAGACTCCATGCCTCTCAAGATGAAAAGGAAATCTTTGAAGAAAAGTACCTCCTCTCCAGGGACAGCGAGAAAAAGCAAGTTATGATGACTGAAGAAAAGCCCAAATTGAAAAAGCATAATTCTTTAAGCATTCAATCTGAACACAGTGCTTTCAAAGTCAGAGACAACTCAAGCCCCAAGCAACAAATCATGCTTGAAAACCTTCTTTGCATGTTACTGGACCTCTGCAAGAAGGAATTGCAAAAGAGTGAAGCTGAACCCAAGCTTGCTAGATGCCAATCTGAGAACAGCGAGATGGTTCATGGAAAGAACCAACTCAGTCCTAAGATCTTGGACAGAAACCAAGACTATGTCACTCCTTACATCAGAAAATCTGTTTCAATTATCGTAAGAATTCAATTATTTTGTGTTTATCTGTTAGCAAAATATTGACTATGAAAATGAGATCACCCCTAACAAGATAAAGAAGGAAGGACTCTCTGAGAGAGCTATCCTTCAAGACAGAACTAATACTTCTGAGAACATCAAGAGAACTGCTCCTTATAAGATTGAAGAGTTTGAATTGAGAACCATAAAGAAGAATGGTTCTTTCATTGAGAATAAAGCCTTTGAATATACTATTAAGAAGTCGCTTGAGTTCAAAGGGAAGGAGAACTTTCCTGAAGAGCTTAAAACTAACCCTATGGTGAACTAAACTAGCGTAGAAAATTGACTTCACTTAATGAAGAAAAATTTTCGTGATTTATTTGTTGCTTTTTTCGTTGTTTTCCCTTTAAATTGTCTGCATTGCTATGTGATTGTCATTCTGTGTTTCAATATTATAGTACCAATAGCCTTATTATAAACTCTCTCATTAGATTAGATTACCCTCACTAAATATAAATAAGAAGACTTTTTCTAATAAAATTATAATATTGCAGGATTTACATCAGGCACCATGATAGGAATGATAAACAACAAGTACAAGACTGTTGTCTGTAAGCATCATGAACTCCGTACCCTTATTCCTCCTTTAACCTCATTCTAGACGGTAACTGTCATTTGGGTTCCAGATGTCATTTCGCTCATGGGAAAGAAGAGCTCAGGAATATAAATGACGTAACAATTTCCCTTCTGATGCTAAAACCACCCAGCCCTTGCCTCCTAATATCCCTACCCTGATGACTAATCCAAAATTGATGCTTCCTATGAACAGTATCCCCGTTCTTTCACCCGCAATGAGTAACTACAAAACAGTTAAGTGTCGCTACTTCGAGAAGGGTATAATCATACCTCTCTCTTACTTATGCTAGGTTATTGCAAGAATGGTGATAATTGTGGCTTTGCCCATGGAGATCAAGAACTCAGAAGTGCGAATAGTCCATTGCCTCAAACTCTTCTGCAATCAACTCTGCAAATGGGAAGTTACGTACAATAGGGTTTCTCTCCATCTAATTTAACAAGGTAAACACTAATCTGTTCGATCTGTCGGCTCACAACCAAATAGCGCAACAACAAATTCAGACTTTAGCCATGAATTTGGAAACCTACCATGCAAATAACCACCAGCTCCTGAAAAAAATCAAGACCGCTATGGAATATAATCAAATAGGGAATGTGCAGGACGCAGCCACTATTCTTGTTGTAAATCATTGAATCCTGTAGCTAAATTTATTTAGGGAATAATTAACAGAAAAGATAAAACACCAGAAGATGATATGACTTACGCTCAAATTATGGCGTTCGTGCAGAGTCTTGGTAACAGCATGTACCAGCAAATGCAAATGCAATATATGCAGCATTTCAACTCATTTGGAATGATGGGAATGGACCAGTCTATGTATGGACAGCCCATGATGGGAGGTATGAATATGATGTCCCCAATGAACTCCCCCTCAAATATTCCCACAAACATTCCCACTAATATGATGTTAAGTCCAGATAAAATGCACCAAAAGAGCAGTCACAAGCATAATCACCAATTCCATCACAACAATGAAAAACAAGATGAGGTAAGTCTTTCCATAAGAAAATGTCAATTTTGATTAGAATGCTGGAGACACTCTGAATACCCCGTTTAACCAAAATATACAAGAAAATATTAAACAAAAGCCAAATAATAAGAAGAAGCAACACAATAAAGATAAAGTTAATGGATATCAACATCAAAGTGCTTAAAAATTACATACATTTCCTTCCTTTCAAATTCCATTTTTATAGAGTAAAAGTGATTAACTTTCATAGAAGTAACTATGTAATGATGTACCATTGGTAACTGATTTTTATATTGGAAGTAATATAATCATAGTTAGAAGTTGTCAAATTAAGTGAGAATATACTCCTCCTCTTCCATTTTTTTATTCTTGGTTTTAGTAATAAGCTACCAGTTGCTCCATGAAAAAATTGTTCATATTTCCTATTCTTAGTCTGCGAAATTTCACGTAAAGGAATTTCTCAAATATAATGATCATAATATCATACGTATTTCTATGAATTTTAGTTCATGGAATAGCACTGATATAGATCATACACAAAATATGCAATGGATGACACGTTTATTTCTTGTTTCCGAGCATTTGTAATATCTTCAAGAAGATAATGATGATGTCAAGGTAGATCATCATAGCACCAATGACGTAGTCGTCCATGCTCAATTCATATCTCTTTCCACCAACGATCAATTGGGTGTCATAAATAAGATAGATGCCATATAAAATAACACCAAAAATACAGTAAATTGTAAATGAAACTGAGGTGGTAAGGAGGTTCATCTTGAGCAAGATCATCATAAATCCGAAAGCGCAGAAAGCCCAACCAAGAATGAAGAGGAGTCCACCACAATAAGTGAAGTCAGTCTTAGTGGTGCAAGCATAGATGGTCAAAGCGAAAGTCAATGAAGCAGTCAAGGCACCAGCAATAACGGCATATTTAGGATCATAGTAAGAGGTGGTCCAAGCGACCATATAACTTTCGCAAAGAGTGAAGACGCTCAACAAAATGTAATTTGTGGGAACAGTTCTGGCAAAAGAGGTGTAGCATGAAAGCATGATCATGGTAATGAAACTGAAGACTATGGCGACAATAAGAGTAGGGACTGAGGCGGCGCTATGAAGGAAATTGTAAAGGCCAGGAATTGAATAAGCGGCACCGACAAAAAGAGTGGTACAGGCAATTTGGCAAGCCAAAATTCCATAAACCTTCTTGATAAAGCCAAGTCTGGGGTTGAACATGCCCTTGGCATCTCCATAGAAGGGAGAGGATTGAGCTTCGTAGTCGTACCCTGTATCGTACATGACTATTGAACTTAATATGTAATTATAATTAATTTCACTCTATGAGAATTTGAACAATATTAAAGGAGATAATAAGTACACCAAAGAAGCAATTAATTCTCCCAAGCTATTTCAACTAAAATCACAGTTTTTGAGAGGTGTAACCATTATACTTCATCATTCAAGCACCATCCTTCTTGAAGTATGAAGATTGTTTCAAGGATTCTATGATACAAGGGTTCTCAAATATTGACAATTTTTTAAACCTATGCTCATTTATAACCCTTTTGGCTAGTATTGAGTTCCTTATCACTACATTTCTCAATTTCTTAGTCCACCCGGTATCCAGGTTTATACATCCAAGGAACAAAATTCAGAAGCCTTTTTGTCAAAAGTTAGCAACAAATTTTCAAATTTTGACAAAATTACAAAATTGTAAAATATGAAAATTACATATCCTCAGGAATACTAAGCATAATCTGCTCAGGGTCAAGCCACTTACCTTGTTTAGGATCAATTTCAAGTTTATAGTACCTCGGCACATCTTTCTGGAACTTTTGAATTGGGATCATCATCTCAAGAGGCGGCTCATGGTAGTTTCCTTGGAACTCCAGCTTAAGTTTCACTTCATCCTTGAGCTCGGATTTCTGGGGAGTGAATATGAAAGGCTCTTTTTGAGGGAGATACCTTCCCTACTGTCTGTAAAATAGATCTCTACTTTCTTAAATAATGAGTAAGAAGCACCACTTTCGTCAACCCCGCCAACAAACAAACTAAGCAGGCTTAATTTCTTCAAAGTTTTGGGATCCTTCTCATTAACAGAGACTACTATTCTCCTTATCAGAGTAAACTCAGGTATTTCCAGGTTGAGTTTCTTCATCAGGCGGCTCATAACATCATCAATGAATCCATTTATCCTCAAGGAGTCTTTATCTAGAGGAGTTTTCTGTAAGTTGACAATGACTAACTTCCCTCCTCTAGCAAGGGTTTCCCGTGGCATGTCAGCAGCTGCTTCAACTTTCAGGGAAGAACCAAGGATTAAACATAAATCAGCTTGTTCAGCATTTTCACAAGCGGCCTGATATTCGTCTTCTGGAAGATACTCCCCATAGTTTGTGATACTGTCATGAAGCATTTCTCCACAATTGTCACAAAGTCTTCCAGTTTCGTGGCTTTTGGAGTTAACAGCTGTGCGTGTCCAATAATCTCTGAAATATTTTTCAGGCAATTTGGATTTATGCACTTTTCAAGGTTTATATTTCCATGAATCTCTGCTAATTTCTAACCCACTTCGACGATGTAAACCGTCTGTGTTCTGACTGATCAGGAACTTCAATATCCCTTCTCGTTCTAATTTCACCAAAGCCATATGAGAAAGAGTAGGAATTGCTCTAATCGGATTCTTTCGAATAGTTCCCTTTTTATCTGTCTTAGTTGCTAATTTTTCCCAGGCTCCGGGCCCAGTGGGAAGCACTGTGTTGACACCGCCTCTAAAGTCTGGGATCCCAGCAGCAGTGCTGATACCAGCTCCTGTAAAAGCGATGAAATGTTTGCTTTTTTTGACTAAATCTGTTAGAATAGCAACTTTTCTCTCAAGCTCTTCCTCTGTATCAAAATATTCCTTCTTTTCTTCTTCTGTAGAGTGAGCCTTATCCATGAGTAGTTACAGTTGTATTATATATCTACTACAGCCTGCTTTTATAACAGAAATAAATCCATTTTTGATCAAATCTGACAATACACGTAATATTATTTGGAATAAAATAGAAGGACCGCCTGACCTTTTGGAAACATTCCATTAGACGACAGTTGTTTCTAGAATGTTTCAACAAATTGAGACTCAAGTTCTTATGCTTATAAAAATTAACAGGAATTCCTGATCTATCAAGTACTGAATACTTTTTGACTTAAATAACAAGAATATTTATACAAGGCTAGTCTCATGGAAATTGAGCCATTTTGCTTGTCTTGGATCATACTCCATCAGATAATACTTCGTTACATTTTTTTCTAAATCATCCAAATTAATATCTACATTTAATGGTGGTTCCGCATAATGTCCCTGGAATCCAAACTTAAAATGAGCTGTTCCTTTTAAAGGAGCATCTTTTGCCTCAATTATAAATGGCTCTTTACTAGTTGAATATGTAATTTTGCTGTCTCCTAATACAGCCTCAATCTTTGTAAACAGGGTATATGGATATCCCTGCTCATCGCAGCCTCTTAATGTCAGTTTTTCCTTCTTCTTCCCAAAGAACCCTTCCTCTTCAGTCTTCGTAACCATGATTCTCCTTCTTAATATAAAATCTGGGATTTCAAGACCTAGTTTAGCCATCAACCTCTCCATGACATTGTCAATAAAACCATTGATTCTAAGTGCGTACTTATCCAAAGGCGTAGGCTGTAGGTTGACTATAACTAGCTTTCCCCCATTTCTGAGCGTCTCTGCAGGCATATCAGCAGCAGGAGTTACCTTGAGAGAGGATCCTAGACATAAACAGAGATCAGCTTTCGCGGCATTGGCAAAGCCATCTGTTAGGGCCTTTTGGGGAAGCATTTCTCCAAAATTGATAATAGTATCATAAAGTATCTCGCCGCAGTTCTCACAGCGCCTATCTGTTCGATGGTCGTGCACTTGTAATGCATTTCTGGTTCTAAAATCTCTAAAATACTGTCTATTGCAACCTTTACAGATTTCTAGATTGCCATTTCCATGCAGCTCGGCAAGATATTTTGGATTAAATCCACTTTTTCTATGTAGTCCATCAGTATTCTGACTGATCAAAAACTTTAATATCCCCTCTTGCTGAAGTTTTACAAGGGCCATATGACTCCTTGTTGGGATTGCAGACAAGGCTTTCTTTCTATAGTCAGGCTGCTTTGTCGTTCCTGTGGCCAGCCTCTCCCACGCGCCTGGTCCAGTTGGTAAAACTGTGTTAACGCCACTTCTGAAGTCAGGAATTCCTGCAGAAGTGCTGATTCCTGCTCCTGTGAACGCAATGAAGTGCTTGCTTTCCCTGACCCATTCGGCTAATATTTCAACCTTTCTCTCCAGCTCCTCTTCGGAGTCAAAATATTCCTTCTTTTCTTCGGCGGTTTTGTGAGCTGTGCTCATGGACTTTGAACTCAAAAATGTGAGCTTTAAGACACAATTTATGCGAGAGAGCGTAATTGTGATAAAAGATCGAATTCTAATCGAAAGATCAATTGAATTGAAATTTCATAAATTTCCTAGTATAATTTTGTCAGGTCTCAATATAGTATCTCATTTTTCAGATTCAATGCATGCACATAAATATTGGCTTAGAAGATAATTCTCTATTACTATGAAATATCGAAGTTAATCAGAACATTGAGCTGTTTTTGAATTGAAGTAAGAAATGTAGAGAACTTTTGCAGAATTTTTGTATAACTTATGATGCGGATGCTTTTCCAAGCTAAAGTTGTATAGCAATACAACTTTTCACGTTTTGCTCTAATTTAGGAATAGAAATATCTTAACACTTTAAAAATAAATCCATCTCTTTCAGTATATTATAATACGGTCCTGTTTTGAAATTCCTAATTCTCAGTAGTTTTCCATTCAAATCAATATTATCTTCCTAACTAAAGTTTCATATTTCAAATGAGACCAACATAGTTATAGGGATTCTGATATTAATAAGATCAGCTTACCTAAATATCAGAGAATTCTTTTAAATTGCAATAAAACTTAATGGAGTCTGCTGTCAGAGGTAAAAATATCTTTAAGGAGAGGATCATCCAACAACGCATAGAAAAGCGCGAGGACATCATCAAGGCATATCTCGAAAACCCTCCCCCAGATAGAAAGACTAAATTCTGTAGATTCTTCATCAGAGGATGTTGCATCTTTTCAGCTCAGGAATGCCATTATGCTCATGGAGTCTCTGACCTTATATTTAAGAAAATTGACCTTCAAGACTATATCAAAAGGATTGAGGAGGGGACCCACCTGGACTCAACTATTAAAACAGAAGACAGTGAAGAAGTAGAGAGATATTTAGAGAGGGAAAAGAAGAAGCATCAGCCATCGCTCGAGCTAGAGAAATCCTTCAAGTTTCTTTTTGATTATCAGCCGAAGCTTCTTGCAACAGGAGAGTTGGCAAAACCCTACACTCTCGAGGAAATTAACACAGATGCATATAAAAGACAACAAATCAGAGATGTTTTCCACAGAGAACTCCAGCAAGAATTCGTCAGATTCTTGTTCACACAGTATAATGTTAAATGGTTCCCCAAAACCTTCATTGAAAAGTGTCTTCTGGCCACAGGATGGTACTCTCGTTTCAGGAAAATTATCAATAGTTATTGTTGCTATGAAGCTCAAGATCCAAAGCTAGGACCACTCATTTTCCAGCTACCCCAGGGTGAAGAATACGATCTCCTTATGGAAGACTGCATGGTCAAAATGTTTAAAAAATTAGACTTGATAAAGGAAATACCAATACGAAGCTCCCGAATACAGCAATTGTATAGAAAATATGTCTTACAAGAAGACCCGCATCTTCCTGATATCTACTGGTACTACGTCCAGAAAAAGATCCAGTTAGATGATGTGCTTAAAGAGCTCGAAAAGAGAGAATCCTTTATTCAGAAATTTTCTCAGGCTTTTAATATGACCAAGGAAGAGCTGAGGGCGAAAGGAGTCTTTGTGCATGAAAAGGCTACAAATATTGAGAAAAGAGAGCAATTGATAGCTGAATATAAGGCCAGAGAGACTCCAGATGCTAAGACTCAGCTTTGCAGGTTCTTTGTTAGAGGAGTCTGTATATTAGATGCAAAGGACTGCAAGTATGCACATGGAGTAGATGATCTAAAGTTCCAGAAGATTGATATTCAGGCTTTTGAGAATAATGAGCATGACAAGAAGAAGGAAGATGACTATAGAGGGTGGGAAAAGAAATGGGGAGATATTATGAAGAAGAAACAGCCTTCGCTGAATCTAGAATTTACCCACAGAGTGTTGTTTGAGTATCAGAAGTGCATGATGGAGCAAGGCATTCTGGAAAAACCCTATACAATCGAACAGTTAGACGAGGAAGAATTGTTCAGAAAGGAAATTCGTGGGCATATGCAAGAGAAAATCACAAAGGACTTCGTGAGTTTCCTGTTCAACTTCTATGGAAGAAAACATCTTAAAAGAGCCTTTATTGACAAATGCTTCCAATCAATCGGCTGGATCACCAACTGGACAAAGGTACTTGATGACAGATTCTGCTATGAAGTGAGAATTCCGAAAGTGGGATTCATAATTGTCAAAATACCAGACGGCGAGGATCTTAGTGCCTATATGGAACAATGCATAATCAAAATTATCAAAAATAACAACCTCCTTGACAAGCTCCCTATCAGCTCCTCAAGTATACTGAAGTATTTCTATAAGGATATTGCCCCTCTTGACCCCTTCCAGCCCAATATTCACATTTTCCTAAGATATGTCAAAAAGACCCCTGATCAGTACCTTAAGGACCTCCAGGCGCAGCCTGGATTCATAGAAAAACTTTCTAAAGAATGTGGAAAACCAGTCGAAGAACTTCTTCTTAGCCCTATCTTTGACTCTTCACAGGCCGAATTATGCATCTTCATGCGCAAAGTTGAAAAGACCTTGACAGACCTTATTGAAAAGTCGCATCTGGGATTTATTCTCTTCAGTAGGTTTGAAGAGACTGTTCATAAGAAATATAAAAAAGAAATAGAGAAATATAGTAATAATCTTTCCAATATCAGGAGAATCCTAAGAGGAGTTGCTCTTTTCTCAGGAGCTTTGATCATCAACCTCCTCTCAGAGACTTATCTCTTTTCAATATCCAAGTTCCTTCAAGCAAATCTAGAAGTCATTGAGCCCAAATATATAAAGAAACTTAACTCAAAATGCCACTATAAGGCAAAGCCAGCTACTACTGAACAAATCCAAGACTCCAAGAAAGAACCCTTTGAAATTCACATTGGAGACAAAATGAGTGATGAAGATCTCAACAATGAAATAGACATGAAGAAGATCTTCCTTGTAGATGATGAAGCCAGTCTTGAGAAATCTATAGAAATAATGAAGGAGTGGAAGGTCATGGGAATTGACATTGAGGGTTCGCTTATGAAAAATGGGTATATCGAGCTGATTCAATGTGGTTCAGCTGACCAGATAGTTATCTTTGATTTCCACAAAGCTAAAAGTACTGATGAGAAGCTTCATGGAAAAATGATGGCATTTGTGAAGAAATTCATGGAAGATCCTAATGTTTGTAAGGTGTTCCATGACTGTAGAAAGGACTCTCTTGCCCTACATTTGTTTACAATGAGCTGTCCTGTAAATGTCTTTGATGTCAGCGGACTGCATACTCTAACTGAGCATTTAAGGCTGTATACAGATTTCAAGCAGGAGCTACAATTGGTAAAAAAAGAGAAAGAACAAAGCGAACTAGATGAAGCTATGAAGGCTTTTGTAGATCATTCAGGAGAGGTGTTTAAAGTACTTGAAGATATTAGGCCCCCTGGGCTTAATGAGATTCTTAAGACGTATAATGCTAGTCATGGAATTAATCGACTCAAGGATATAATGAAAAAGAGGTTCCAAGATATGCCAAGAGAATATTTCCTAAAAAGGCCTATTGACAAAGAAATCTTGATTTACTCTGCTAGAGATGTCGAGGATTTGGTAGAAATGAAAGAAAAGATCCAGGCAAAGCTAAAATCTGTGTTAGAAGACCTTGTTGGACCTATCGAGGACAGCAGACTTGAGCTTCTAATTCGTAAAGTTTCAAAGACCTATACACTATATGGTTGTCTGAACTGTGTTTAAATGAGGAGATCTCTCTGGAGAATGTAGCAGTGTTTCTCTAAGATTATTTAAATATTGATTCTGAGTTGATCACAAAGTTTCGAGTGAGTTTTTCTCTATTGAATAAATTAAAGATATCAGGCTGTATGTTATCTCAAATGCATCATTATGACCCTATCTTTTCAATTCACCTCTTAAATCATATTCTATTCCCTTAGAACCTCTTTAGTCTCTAGTTAATAGCTATCTTATTACGCACTTTACAATTTAAAATGAACTACCTTGCCATGGAAGAGACTGGCTCATTATCACTCATAATTTATTGATTCTATGTCAGCTATTGATTTGGAAGAATTTTAACTTCAGCATAGTCTTCAATATCCTCCATCGTAAAGATCAAATTATTTCAGCTAAGATCAAAGAGAAAATACCTAAAGAGACCCTGAAATTCATGATGGGCATGACAATAACTCCGAGAACACCACCCTTTAAGAGAAGTCTAAATTTTTTTTCTAGCATATGAATTCTTGTCTAAAGACTCAGGAATCACTGTATAAGATTTGACTTAATTCACCTAATTTAAAAAAAGAATATAGAAGGAATTTCAATTCAAGCTGTTTCATGTCGAGAAATTCGTAGGACTGCACTTCGGCTCACAAAACTGGCATCATATACTTGGTTCCTTTGATATTCGCATTCCGTGTAGTCAAGAGACTCCAATTTAAGTCTCCGTTAAATACATTTTATTGACTCTTTTCCAAGAAAATATCATGGAGAGAATGGTATTTCTCTTTTCACTATGGAGAAAAAATACAGGAAATATGTGGGGTTTAGAGTAGTTATCCATATTTCTAGAATAAATTGAAAATTTTCTTTAGAATATTAGAAGGAGTTATTAACCGATTAGTTAGAAGTCCTTTTCTGAATAGGTCTGAGTAAGACTCTAAGAACTATTGTAAATCGTATTACACGTAGTTTTCGTTGAAATTAAGACTGCGTCGTACTCTAATTGCTGACGTAATCATTTTTCAAAATAAATAAATTTAAAAGTTTGGGACACAGAAATGACGCCCTGGAGAAAATAGGAGATTAATTGAGACCGAAACTCGCGTTCAATATGATGCTCTCTTACATTCCGAGCATCAGCAGAAAGTTTTTTTTAGCTTAATAACAAGAATGACTCCTGAAAAGATATTGCTCATTTGGAGAGTCATTACTGTCAACTTTAGTTTGGCTCTAAACAGGCTACATAGCTTTTCCTTTTAAGCAGCCTAGACTAAAAAGAATTTGTCATAGTAATAATCAGAATAGATTGATATGAACTAATTTTATTGGAAGTAAAGGACATAAAATTGAGCATTATTCTCGAATAAATAATATAATCTTAAATTTTGAACTAGATGTGCGGAATCCTAGCCCTTTTTGGTCTTAAAGGTAACTCAATCGAGGTTCGTGCCCTCGCTAGAGAACTTCAAAAGAAGCTCAGACACAGAGGTCCTGACTGGTCTGGTACAGCTGTCTTCGTAAGTCATAATAAGCAATATTTTTAAATATTTTCAGGAACGTGAAGGCACTTATGATGTCCTCTGTCACGAAAGACTCATCATCAACGACCCTACTCCTGCCGGAGAACAACCCTTTAGAGATAACAGCAATCCTGACATCTATATAGTCGCCAATGGAGAAATATACAACTACCCTGAGGTAAGCCCATGAACTCGTCAACTAATTCCAAAGTTAAGAGCCAAGTACGAAGGAAAGTACGAATTCACCAGCCATTGTGACATCGAAGTCATTGCTCCTCTTTGGAACGAGTATGGAAAAGATTTCGTCCAACATCTTCATGGCATGTGGGGTATCTGCGTGTACAACAAGAAGACTGGTGAGTTCTTTGCTGCTAGAGATCATGTTGGAATTATTCCCTTGTACTACGGTTCTGGTCCCAATGGCGAGAAGTATATTGCAAGTGAGCTCAAGGCCATCAGCGATATCGCAACTGATATCCAAATCTTGGAGCCAGGCTGTTACATTACTAATGACATGAAACCAGCACAATGGTACAAGCCTCAATGGCACAACATGGATTATATCCCCAATAAGGAAATTGACTACCAAGAATTCAGAGATCAGCTCACTGAAGCTGTTAGATCCCATCTTATGACTGATGTTCCCTTCGGACTCTTGATTTCTGGAGGAGTTGACTCTTCTATTGTCGCTGCAATTGCAGTCAGACTTGTCAAAGAAGGAAAAGTTAATATTAAGGACAAGCACATGGATGCTGTCCACTCATTCTGTATCGGGAAACAAGACTCTCCAGACATCCTTGCCGCCAGAAAGGTGGCTGAGTACTTAGGTACCGTCCATCATGAATTTACCTATACTCTTGATGATGGTTTGGACTCCATCCCTGATTGTATTTATCACCTTGAAACTTTCAACCCAACAACTATCAGAGCCGGTACTCCCATGTACCTTATGTCCAGAAAGATCAAGGCTCTTGGAATCAAGATGGTTTTGAGTGGAGAAGGTGCTGATGAACTTTTTGGAGGATATTTATATTTCCATAAGGCCCCCAATGAGGAAGAATTCCATAAGGAATGTATTAGAAAGGTTAGAGACCTTTACAGATATGATCTTTTGAGAGCTAATAAAGCCACTTTGGTAAATACTAGGGTTTATATATTCTAATTTGATTAGGCCTGGGGACTTGAAGCTAGACCTCCCTTCCTCCACAAGCCCTTTATTGAGTACGCGATGTCTATTGACCCTAAGTACAAACACCCCAAAAACTTCAACCCTAAGATCGAGAAATACATTCTAAGGTGAGTGTGAAATTTCAAATGAATTAACAATATTAGAAAGGCCTTTGATACTCCAGAAAACCCATATATTCCCTCTGATGTCCTCTGGAGACAGAAGGAACAATTGAGTGACGGTGTTGGATATTCCTGGATTGATGGAATAAGAGATTATGCCAATAAATTGATCTCTGATGAGGAGTTCCAAGAGAGAGAAAAGAGATTCCCACTGATGACCCCAACTACCAAGGAAATGTACTGGTTCAGAACTTGCTTCGAAAAGTTCTTCCCCAGCAAATCGTAAGTTTTCTTTAACGATTTCATGAATATTTAGTGCTATTATGACAGTTCCTTTCAATAAGAGCATTGCATGCAGTACTGAAGCTGCCCTTGAATGGGATGAGTCCTTCAAGAAGAACGCTGATGAGAGTGGAAGAGCTGTATTGGGTGTCCATCAGCAAGAAAAGGAAGTTGCTGAAAAATAAGAATTAGTTTATTAGGGTCCATACTCACTTCCTTGATATATTTATTGTTGATTGTCTTCACTCCTGTTATCTTAGTAGCTTTTTATGATTGACACCATGGTCTTATTTTTTTGAAATCTCAAGAAACTCCAAAATTTTATAATTTTTCCCTTTCATATTTCGATCGTTGAAAGAACATATAACTACCTCTTCACCTTTACTTGCGTTAATAAGGTAAGAAAAGTTTATTTTAATGCAGTTGATTCGTAAAGACTCGGCTATTATTTCATTACGTCCTAGGATACAAAATCCATTTAAAGTCAAACTCAGGTCTTATTTTCTGTCAATGCATTCTTATGTCCAAATAGCTTAGATACGATTTGTACTGGCCAGAGACTCTCCTCATACTTAACAAGTTGCAAAATTTGACGAATATTTCATTTGAGATTTCATAAGCATGAAATACATAATATCCCAGAATCTTTTACACATAGTTGGACAATACAGTAGAGAAATCTAGACCCATCATGTATTTATTAAGTAGACCTATGAGACGCGTTTTTAACTCTTTGCTTGCCTTCGATTTAATTTCCTGGTATTTTCATTGTAAATGCATGAACTCAGCATACTAACGAGGAAATTTTGTTTAACCTGCTTGCACTTTTTTTTCTGAGAAATGATTATCCTCTCAAATTTCTTCCGTCATGTCATTTTCCGTTTTCTGTTAGGAGATTTGAATTGTTTACTGAAATCAGTATTGCGGCAATCGCATTAATTTTATTGTTTTATTATAATGTCGGTGTACAGCGGTTTTGCCACTCGTATCCAGGAGACCCAGTACAATGCCTGCATAGAAAGAGTTCTACTTTTGCTCTGCAAACGAACCATCTGGAATATCAAAGACGGTACTTTTGCAAGTTTTTCTGCTAAAATTTCCACAGAAAAATTTGATGTTAACAAATGGAACCTAACATTTGGCAAACTTTTCAAAAATATTCACATACTCGAGAAGCATAAGCACTATCCTCCTAAGCTAGGCGAAACCTTGGTTGAACTGGCTTCCCTATTGGGATTCGAGCCTGTAATTAATCTTTAAAACATTCTCTCACCTTTTAGAAAGAAGAATGGGGTGATAACCTTGACAACCTTTCCAGAATATCATCTCGGTCCCACTCTAGAGTAAAATTAAATTCTTTCTTTTATCCTCATAGGTTGTTAGTCCTAATCGAACTAGATTAAATTGGATCCGCCAGGACACTGACGAATCTAGCTCTGAGCGCTCCAAGTAACCATAAACTATATCAAGTAACTAATACTTCATTAGAGATGCTAACAAGTTTGGTTCCAAGAAAGATCTTAGTCTCAGAGGGAAAGATAATATTTCGGGAAAGAAACCTTCTACTGTCCATACTCATACAAGAACCTATACTCTCAATACAGAGGCCAGTAATCTCATAGCACATTCGAAAAGAGTATAATTTTATTGATTAAAGTCAACGATTAGAATGGGGATAGGTCGACTCCTACTGGATTGAAAACATTTGGAAAGAAGTTTATACTAGAGAAGGTTGGGAGCGTCAGGGAAGAGAATAAGAAAAATCATAAGGATGAGAATAAAAAGTTTCATAAGCCTAAAGTGAAACCTAAAGTTCTTAACACACCTTATTATCTTGATGGAAAAACTCGCACAATTAGAAAGAAAATCGTCTCGGATGGGGCAAGAGGGAAACAGTTGCATAACCAGAGTGTCCAGAGTGATGTCTATTTAAACACAGAAGAAAATTCTGTGGAGCTAGTCAAAGAGAAAAAATCCTTTGCGATTGAAGTTGACGACAGAAATCCAGCCACTCCCTTATTTAAGGATGCTAGCTTCGATTCTAAATTAAATTCCAGCAAAGCTAAGAAGTCTAGAGCCGTAAGAGGGCAACTCTACCAGCCTATTTACCCGAAGGATCCGTCATTGGAGATAAGACCTTTGAGGCAAAGTTTTGAGAATGAAAGTCCTTTAAGTGAGTTAAAGAAGGTTATTAACCTTAAGCCTAAAGACAGACCCTATACACCTCAGAGAATTTTGATTGAAAAAATTGAGGGGCAATACCCTCATAATACTGTGGGATTACCACCAGGAGGAATAAATATCCTGACTGTGAACAACAATTTTAATATAGTAAATGGGGCTGGGTGTTAACTTTGTTCGACAACTATGCCAAAATTTTCCTCTTAAACTAGGATTTTATTACTCTATCCTTCTGCTGTAACTAGATATCACAAGTATTAATAGTTTCGTATTCTTTGGTGTTCAAGATGCGAAGCTGATTCTCTCTGTCTAAATTCTAAAAATTATTTCTTATTCGTCAAATCTTTCTCAAGAACATGTAGGTCTGCCATACAGAATGCATCAATAGATAACTACGAAATCATTATACGTTCTTGTTGGAGTTCTCGTTATCTGGAATCTTACTGGATCATGCTATTGATGTGTCTGGAGACTTTGGAGTTAACATCTTGAGCAATAGCACTATAATAGACTCTGGCACTGTGAGTGTAAGAGGTCATAACATAGGCTCCGAGTAAGAGGGAAGCAATACCTCTAGTTCCAGTACCCCAATTGAAAGTCTTTCCGAAAGCCCAATATGAGAAAATCCAGGTACCAAGGCCATAGATATATCCTCTCTCCTCAGACTTTTGTAAATCATGGAAAGCAGACTTGACTCTGGCAATATCCTTAGGGTCGTAAACGTAGTCAGTATGGGGAGCAAGCTGTTGCATTGGAATGATTTTTTATGTTCGTATTGTTAAGATAAATTAATTTTGTACTTAGCTTGTTCAAATTGATTCTTGCATTCTTTTCTCTAAGATTCAAACAAAGTTTACACAAGAGGATATTCTAAGTTCTCAAGTGGCTATTCTTTGTCTAAATCTTATCTCAATTTTTATATATCACGATTGCTTGTTTCACATAAAAATCCTCCTTCTTATTGTATAAATTTATCATTGTCGAAGCTTGGTCCCAAAACTCTAATAATAAAAATCAAAAATGGCCGAGTTCTCGTTCAATTTGTAATATTCTAGGAAATAACTAATCCTTGAATAATATCTTCTAACCATCTAGATCATCTAGAGAGATGGTATTCGTTGCAATCTTTAGAAAAATATTGGACAAGTCTTAGGGCTTTCTTTGATTTTAATCGCCCTTTGAAAGGAGGCAATATTTGTAAATATCTATTTCCAAGTTAAAAAAGTTTGTATTTCTTATGAGTGCGAAATCATTTCTTGAGGCCAAAGAAAAAGCCATCTCAAAGCTGTAAATCTAAGTTTCATTTTCTTATTGAAAGAAACGGCCCATGGCTACAATATAACAAAGAAGGAAATGAAATATTAAATAATGTGAGAAGATTGATAAAATGTAAAGTGACTAGCTATCTATATTTAACAGCATTTCAGTATTTCAGAGTTTTGAAGACACTAGCCCTGATAAAGTCACCGTTCTTAAAGAATGTAAAAGGAAAATGTATATATTCATCATGATTAGTGGAAGGATTTCTTACTAAGCTCAGAACAATCCTAGAAAATTACAGTATAGTTTGTCAGCTTTTATACTAAAATACCAGGAATTCTGATATATGGAATGAATGAAATTTTGGCTGATTTTGAGAAGAATCTAGCATCTCATATTGAAAAAGAGTCTGGGGTATATCTTTTCAGGGAAAAATTAATGTAAATAGAATCAGATGGAATATATCATGCAAGGCTCAAAATTGACAAAAATGACCAAAAACTTTTTAAAAGACTACGAGAACAAAGTAACATTAAAATCTTTTTGGTTATATTTTGAAAGGAAAGTATTGTCAATTCAATACAATACACTATGGATGATGAAGAAGCATTATACTTGATAACAAAATGGTAAAATTTCTTTGAAAGTGATCCTAATCCTACAAAGGAATCATAGTTTCCTTGCTTAATAATTACCAGAACACAATTTCTTTCTAGAATAATGAGGAGATTTTCTTCTCGGGATAAGATTTTCTAGAAATTTTGAATATCTATTCTCTTTTTGTACCTTAGGCTGTCTATAGATATGATTCAAACTCTTAGAATAAAAATTTATCAGCATAAATATACAACTGTTTACATAAAGAGAGAATGGCATCAACAGAAGACCACTTTAACTGGCCAATGCCCTCCAGAAAAGACACTATGTACCTGTCCACCATAAGTAATTCTACTTTCCCAATTTTATTAACTTCTCTAAAGAACCAGAAGAGACAGGATTCACTCAACATAAATTCGCAAGAGACACCTTCTCTAAACTCGATATAAGTGACATAGAAAAAGCCAGACCCTTCTACCCTGGATATCACTATACCAATAAAGAATCTTTCATCAACAGAAATGACGATATTCCTGGCAGTCATCCAAAGAAACTTCATCAACCTCTCAACAAGCCCTATTTCTACATGACTAACGACGATATTAAGGGATCTAAGCCTCAATCACACAAGTTTGTCACAACCAGAAAACCTTGCAATCCTTTAGAGCCAGAGTACAAACTCCCTTATGTCGAAATCAGACCCGCCACACCTCCTAAGTTCATCAGAGACAACATTGACATCAAAGTACCTTAGATTTGAATATTGAATAAATTGAATAGGATATTGATGGAGCCAGACCCAACCCCTATTTCAAGTACAACATCGAGAGAAAAAATTTATATGTTGACGATATTGATGGTGCCAGACCTAAAAAAGAATGGATCGTAATAGATAAATAACAAGCAATAACCTATTAGCCTCAAGGCAAAATTAGCAGCCTTGACGTCAAGGATATCAATTCTTTCTTCGAGTTCAAAACCACCAGAGTCACTGATCCTCTCAGTCCTCGTTACAAGATCACTGACGAGAACCACAACATCATCGAGTATGGCAAGCTTGACAACAAATCCATCATCAGACATCCCCAAGTTGTTAATAAAGAGCATACTTTCTCCCTAAAAACCCAGGATATCAGTGGCGCTCAAGCAGGAACTTCCACACAACACATCAATAGACTCTCAACCAGAGATCTCCTCCTCAAGACCCAAGACATCCCAGGAGCCCAAATTGCCACCCTCAAAAAAGGAATGACCACTAATAGGCATGTTAATCCCTTGAATCCTCAGTATGTTCTCCCTGGACACTCCGAACCTGATCCAATCTACGATAGAAACCCCGTTCCTCCCAAGAAATTCGGAGCAAGCACTACTGACTTCTCCAAGGCTGTTGCAGCTGCCAGACAACAACTTGGCCAATCACAAAGCTTCGCATCAACTCAGAACTTATCCCAGGCCAACTCAACTCAGAATAACCTTGCTTCATCAACCCATGTTGAGGTCCAGCCCCATGAGTATGGATATGCTGGTTCTAACAATACTAATAACAATAACAATGAAAGAAAAACTCCACAACAAGCACAACAAGCTGAGAACAATACCAGAAAAACTCCACAAGTTGAAACCAATGTCAGAAAGACTCCTCTTGTCAATGAAAACCAAGAGAATAAAATTGACTTCTATGATGGAGGAAGAAAGATCCCCACTCCACTCTTGAGAAATGGAGAAAATATTGTCTCAGGAGGAAAGCCAGTCAGCCCTGAATATGTTCCTGCCCAGAGAACCGAAGATAATGCTCCAAGAAAGCAAAGTGGTGATAAGGTAAATTGTTATTTTTTATGTAGTTATGAGCTAGAAACCCCCTACCCCTGCTGACTATCAAAAGAATGTGAAGAACTTCTTCGGAATTACAGATAACAATGAAATGTAAATTGAAATTTATGTTTGAATAATATTCTTAGGACTCTCCCCAAAAATAAATATGAGAGATTTGACCAATTTATAACAAAGTAATTTAAATTGGAGTTTTATGAAGTACTTTATGATGCCCAGTCATATCTTGTTTGTTCGATTTTTAAAATGTATCATGCATAAAATAATGTAATAGTTTATGCACCTACCAGAAATTTTGAAATAATGTCTCTCAAAATTCCTGATGATATACAATAGAATAGAATTACCAAAAATTGATTCTGCTAGAAAAAATTGATATTCATACATAGTGTCTTATAATATATCATAAGGATTACCATTGTGAGTTTCTATTGTTTTACGTCATTTTCATCAAAGCTTACCTTCATTAGGATTATCTAGCTTCCTTATTGCCTTATAAAGCATCTCAAAAAAATACAATGTACCTAACCTTCAGTATTTGATTTCTATATTTTACTGAAATAGATCTACATCTGGAGTCCAGATATCCCCAAGTTCAAACAACGAATTAAAGATATCTTGCCTGGTAAGGTATGTCTTTCCTCTAGCATCTCTATCCCAATCCTTGAGTAGGACAGTCTGCAAATTTTTTAACTTTAAATCTGGTCTCAAAATAGATGCAATTTTGGTTTGCGTTTTGATGTAATCTTCCTTTGAGAGTCTGTCCATCTTGTCAAAGGGATATATGTCCATAAGCTGAAAATTTTAGATATATATCTAATCTTTACCCTATTTATAGCCTTTTCGACTTTTGGATCTGATTTAAAAGAGGCTCTTAACTTCTCATTTTCTTCCTTATAGCTAGATAATTACTCCAACACTTATTGCTCATACAATTCAATGTTCCCTTCATTTTGATAACCTTTCTTTTCAAAACTCTTTGGGTCAAACAAAAATTCCAATTTCTTATAAGCTTCTTTCTTTTTAATTAAGTCAGGGTCCAACAAAGCTTTGAATAAGTAAATAATGGCAACTAATTACCATCCATATCTTGAGCCCCTGTACCCGTCCCCATCATCCCTGGGACCTCTACTGTGGGATTTTTTGCCTTTTCCATAAACATGCTTAAAATTTTGTCTCTTCCCGTAGTCTGTTCTCCTTTTGCCTCTCCTGGGACATCAGTCTTTCTAACTATTTCACGTTCCTTATTTTCCCCAGCAACCTTTACTTGAACTTTGGAATCTAAGGTAGTAATTCATATGTCAATAAGGCTTATCCCTACCTGTTCCTCCTTTTGTTCTGCTCCTTTGGGAAGAAGGTGGTGTCTGATTTTTCCCATCCTTTTCTCTAGCAGAATTAGATTTGTGGGATCTTGCGGAACCCAGGCCGCGAATTTCCATAAATTTCCCTTGTTTGCAAATATAATAAAACTTATTTTTAGCAAACTTAGCAATCTCCTTGAGTCAATTTCGTCCTAAAGTGTGACCAATTTATCTGAAAATTATACAGGACCCCTCTGCAAGCTATTTGTGATCTAATAAGGCCAATTTGATTCCGGCCAAAATAAGTTTGTGTTATTGTTTGTTAAGAGTCGGGACCTTTTGAATGTACTATATTCGGCATATTTCTCAGAAAATTCAAAAGACTTAGATTTTATTATTGTAGGGGAAGTAGAGTCACTTTGTGAATAAACATCCAAGGAATACTAATTTTACTGATATCGAATTAGCTCCATACATAAGAATAAATTAATACAAAAAAACCGCCTTCTAGCAAATAGAAGAACTGTGAAATGCAAGCATAGCCATGCTTAGCCCCTAATAATTATGAATAATGTTCCCATCACTCAGCAAAAGAAATGTCATTTGCCTTAGCCGCTGCCTCTTTATCAGCGCTCTAAGGCTATTTCTATGGACTTCTAGGTAAGATGACCTTGGCAAGTCAATCTTGAAGTCAATGAGTGCTTCATGAGTATTCACAAGGGAAGCTATTTCAGGAAGGCAGTTCTTTAGGTTGACAGATATGTTTCCTGTCAGTACTAAGCCAAATCTAGTCAGAGATGTTAAGTTTTCTAAAGAATGGAACAGCGTATGTATGCATTCTTCTCCGAAACCATCCGCAATATGCAGAAAGTGGAGATTCAGAGCCTTGAGCTCGAATGAACTTTGGAATGCTCCCATTAATGAATTTAGGCTTGCAATCTTAGACTGACTAAACTTCAGTGTAATTGATACAAGCTCATTTAGTGATTCAATAGCTTCTATGAACTTTCTTGTGACTCTATTGGTGAAATTTCCCAAGAAGAAGCTGAGGTTTAATTCCCTCAATTGTACTAGGGATTGTAATGAAGACCCTAGATTGTAATTCTCTTCTTCGTTCATAGAATACATTGTAAGGTGAAGATCCACCAGATTTCTCTGGCTTTGCAATGCATCAGAAAAATATATATTGTAGGCATTTCTGTGTGCGGGAAAATAAGTAAGTTTCAGCCTCTGTAAGTTTGTAAGGCTCTGACAACAAATCGCAAGAGCCCTTGTATTCTCCTCGTCTAGAGCATGGTCGGTTGAAAATCCTAGACTTCGAATGTTGGTCAACTTTGAAATTGAGTTCATCAGGATATCAGCATCCAATTTTCTAAGCCCAGTGAAATTTAAACCCAACGCCTTAAGTTGTGATTGCTTCTCAATGGACTTGGCGAAATCGACGTACGCTTCACGAGTGATTTCTTTTAGCGGGCAATTGATATCCACAATCTTCAACTTTTTCAACTTTTTCTTATCTGTGAAAGTTTGTGATAAATTTAACAGTGCCTGATTCGTTAAGTGAATAAAACTCTCGCTCAAGAGGTGGAGTTTCAGGAAACTGAGCCTTGGCATAGCATTGATCTTTCTCAGGATCGAATACAAGTGATGGTCTTTGAAGATTGCAAAATTTCTATAGTGCATAGCCATCAGAGTTGCTATGATGTCTAAAGGAATTGATATGGTTAATCCAAATCCTTCTATCTTTTTGCTTCGTAATAGTTTAAGCACAGGCCCGAAATTCTCAGAATACATGTAGCTAGGATGTTTAATCGTTGCTTCAAGATGACGGATTTTAAAAGTTTGAAGTAAACGGAGAATTCTTTGAGTAAATTTAAAACCAAGGCTGAGATCAATCATCAGCCTCTGGATAATCTTAGCTCTTCGTAAAGATTGTTTAAGTCGTTTAGACCTGATAGGAGGTGCGAGTTCCACTGCAAAAAACTTTTGAGTTTTGAAATGAATGCTTTTAGGAGTCGGTAATTGTTCTGTTAGGTATAAAAAGTTGACATTATGTATCATTCGAGGTCGTAATGATTGTCGGATGCTTTGGCTCCCCTCCATGACTATAGGTTGAGACTTTCTCTCTTTTTCTGGGTATGAGAACATTTATAGAAATTAAATTTTTATAAATCCAGTTCATATAATCAATTCATCTGAGTCCAGAAGTTCTAGGAATTTTTAGCTGAAATCATTCGAAATCATGAGGAAATTCTCTTGCAGGGTGAGGCTTGAAAATAACTTGGATTAAGGCAACGCCTCCCCTCTGGATGATGAAACGGCCCCATGTGCTTCCTTACTCTCAAACCTTAACAATCTTAATTTCTCACAAACTATTTCACTTATCTCCCTCCGGACTGCATAATGAGTCCCTAGAAGACAGTCTAACTTTTGATGAGGATCTTCCATAGAAAAAAATTAAACAACTCATGAATTAGTATATTATTCAGGAAAAATAGCACTCACTGCAGGATTTCCAATCCTCTACCCTCTTTTGATCCAATTCACTAACTTCCCAATCTTCTCTCCTTGCTGCGCAGTGATAAGCCCTCAGAGTTGTGAAGATTGGGAACATTCCGATTGCTGTAGGAACGTAGAAGGAATCGAAACATAATTAACCAATTTTAGAATTCCTGCTGCGAGCATATTAAGGCTCGAGTGGCAGGAGTCATGGATCAAAGTCGTATGTTGTTGTAAAGGTCTTACAATTCTGAGCTTTAGACAAAAATTACTATCATGTAGAAGAATAAAAGGGACTGACTAAAAAGTTTAAAAAATTCATGGGCTAGCACCTTCATCAAGTTCGTCTTCATTAAGTTGATCCTCCTTTATGATCCTTCTGATTTCAATCTCCTTAGGCCTCTTTCTTGATTCTTTTTCAACTTGTTTGTTTAAGTTTGTTAGTAAATTTTGCCTATTGCTCATATCTTGTCTTGTTGAAATTCGACTTGATAATGCCTTAGCTGTGTCCGTGTACTGGAATCCTTCCTTTCTAGCAGTTATCATTACTTCAAAGCTCTCTCTTTTTATTTTTCTATAGTGATTACAGCAAAAGACTAACAGCACAACCACAGCTATTGTTACAACCAGAAACTTCAAGACAAAGAATAGCTCGCCAAATACAGTCTGTTTCTTATTCCTTTGTTCTTGTGCATATATGTTGTTGAGATATCCCACATCGTTGAATTCAGGATCTTCATTAACAATAAAGCAATCACCAAAAAGGAGAGGCAGGCCTGCCGACCTACCATAAACTCTAAGCATATTTCCAAGAGCAATCTTAGGCTGTAGTTCGAAGTCATCAGGCTTGATGTACAGATACCCATGTATAACATTCCTGGATAAAGTAAATTTCTTCTCCACTCTCTCGTTAACGATATAAATTTCATCCTGATTGCCATAGTGCTGGAGGAAGGAAGAAGGAATATATCCACTGATCTTAAGAATTTTCTTTTCATAATTAGGCTCAATAATCAATTTAAAGTTCTTATATGCTTCCTCAAATAATAATTTAACTTGGCATGAAGCCTTTGGGCTTGTCAACGGCAGGCCAAGACACCCCTTCATATCCTCATCCTAAAATATCATAAAGAAAGGGGGAAAAATACGTTAGAGCAAGAAGGTGGCTGTTTAGGAACAATCTGGGCAAAATAGTAGTTATAGTCTTTTTCGTGAGGCTTTTCAAGCAGGATACTTCTGCCAATAATATTAGCAAATACACTTTGATTTTGAACTGAATATCGAGAGTTTATCTTGAGAATTTTTGGAGCACCAAGCTCGAAGCCAAAGAAGAAGCTATCCTTGAATACTAGAAATTAATAAGAGTTAAATCCTGTACCTCTTGTTGGTTGTAATTCAGCTAGATTGTATCCTGATCCAATAGAATCGAGGCAGGCGGAAGTGTCACCATAGGTATGGAGATGACCCTCTAAAAATGGATCATCTAGCATCACTTGACTATCAAAGGAAATATATAAAGTCCCAGCCACTTCGTCAAGTCGGATGAGTACCTCTCCTTTAGAGACATAGTTCTGGCAAGGATAGAAGATGGCAGACAGAACCAATTCTTTCAAATTTGTGACTCTTGAAATATCAAAGTATTGTTGATTAATCGAATTATAAGTCTCTATAATTGTCTTTTTCTGATTGACTTCATATCCGTTTGCAGACACATGATAATTCTCATCGATTCTAGCCCTGACTAAATGTGTCTGAGGACCTACAGCAGGGTCTGGAGAAATCTGTTTTGCCCAATCCTGGTCACAGCTCAAAATAATAGAAAAATCAATCAAGAATCCCTTATCCTGTAGTGATAGCACTTCCTTGTATGTATGCCCCTTGTCAGTATAATAACCTATCTTTTACTAACGATTCTATTTATTCTTGCCTGGTCCAGTCTGCTTCTTAGTAAATTTTTCTTGTGGGCTACCATGATCCTTCCAAATAATATAAGTCTCTGATACGGACTTGCATCCTCCTGCTTTCCAAGTCACAGATAGTTTATTAGAAGTTTCTTGATATTCTATTTGTACATCTCTAGTCCAATAACAACAATTTAATAGATTGTTACCTCACATAAGGTTCAACTAGATCAATTAGTGCTAAACTTATTCTCATATTGATAGGGATATGACCATTAGATATCTGAAGGTTTTCAGCTCTGGGGTTCATCCCCTCCACAGATCCCAAATAGTCTTCTCTTGGCGATTTTTTCAGATCAGTTTCAATAAGATACACGAAGGTTCTGAAAGTTTCTGAATTATAGTCAAGCTCCTCTGCGGGAACATTCGGACAAGTGGACATAAGGGACTTGTTTGTCTTACCTTCCCAGCTAGCTGCATAGACCCAATCTTCAAAAGACCCATAGACTGCATAAACCTAGAATTCCTCTTTATTTACTTTCTATTGACTTACCACATCATTCATTTTGCCTATAGTATATTTCTGGAGCCCCATGTGGCTATTACTTCCACCTTCATCACGAAGAATTGCTGCGACATCTAACGTATTATACTTTGGTATGATGAATTCTTACCAGCGAAGGCTCTATCGTCTGGAGATTCAGTGGCATGGCGGCCTACTTTGTCTGTTGCATGGTTATAACAGCCCCATGGATATGCTAAGACATCACTTTCTTAAAGAAATGAATTTACTTAGTGAATGGAGACCTCCATGGAATGTAATGGCAGCTTGTATGAGATTAGTCTTAAATAAGTGATTAATTGCTCTGGAACTTCCAGTCTTGAAGCAGCTATTCGCCCAGGCACTGTAAGGAAAATCTCTGTTCGGATCTAGGCTTTTTCCTTCAACAGTTTTCTCTTCCTAGATTAGAATTTAGAATCCAAATACATAGTATTACTCTCTGGTTATAGTAGTAGCCTGAAGGATTGGACATAGGATAGAGGATAATCATCCTATTTTTGATAAGATTAGTTATTTCCACATCATTTTGATTTCTATCAATCAAATATTCTGCCAAATAAGTCACAATGTTCGGGCCTAGTCTCTCATCGCCGTGAATACCTCCCATGATCAGTACCTTCAAAATAAAAAGTACATTTAACATCATACTTGAGGCAATTTTCTTATTCTCTCTTCGGGCTGGCTGAAGTCCGTGATTTTCAGGTACCAAAAGTCACACCTGATTCTTATCTATAGAATTTTGCAAACTTACCATCCTGCACCACATGTTGCTCGAGGTATTGCTCCATTTTCCTCTCTAATATTAACTAGCTTGACAAATCTTGGTCTAGTCTCGGCAAGACCTTTGAGCTTGGAAAGGATGTCTTGGTAGGTTAGATAATTGTATCTCGCCTGAGCCAGGAAGATCAAAAAAGTTAGTAACAGGAAACTTTTCATTCGAATAAATTTATTTGAGCTTGTTTGAAGTCGACTTCGAATTCAAAATTGTCATAGATTTGGATATATTTTAAACCATGGCGTTCACAACAAAGTTTTCATCCTCTCAGCTTGAATATTCTGTTCAAACCAAAGATTCTCATGGATTCCTGTAACTCAATACAAACTCTTTTGAACCCTGCATTTTGGTAAAGTTCTAAGTTGAATAACCACTAGTGCCCTCAAATAGCGTCTTCTGGATATGGTAAAGGATACTTTTTCTTAAGCGAAATGGAAAGTTCATCATTTAAATAATTTATTGGACAATGCCTAAACCTGTTTGTTACGGAGATGTCCTGTATATAGAGATAAACGAGTGCGTTTTATTTTCAAACGGGTTTCTAGACCCTGTGGTCTATCTAGCTTCCAAAGAAAACCTCGTTCTAAAGTCATTCAGAAATGGATTGTTCAAAATATACCCAAATTTGCACTACAGAGACATCAGCGAAATCGATCAGCTTCAAGGACAGCTACAACTCTTTCAATCCCTTGACCAAGACAAGTCTGCAGTTGCCCAGAACATCGAAGCAGAAATAGATAGAGAGAAACAGGCTTTTGAGGATAGAGAATTGAGATTAATTGCCCTGAATGAAAAAATCTTTGAGGAACATAAGGGTCAGCCTGTTCGTTTTGGCCAAAAGATCCAGCTCTTGCATCTAGAAAGCCAAGTGTTTCTCAGCCTTTCTACAGATGTTAATGACAACGATAAGTCTATGAATATGCTAAAACTAACAAAGGAAGGGGGCCGTTTCCTATATTTCAGATTCATGCCCTTGTTTAATTTTCATCTCGAAGGAGAAATAGTTGAGTATGATACTCCAATTCAGATCAATGCGTACAAGAATGACTTTCCTATTGTCGCAGGAAATCGAGTTCACTTCTCAGAGATACTTAATACCTATGATCTAGACCTGAATCAGCTCATAAACAACAATAATTTATTCCCGAAAGTAGAGAACAGAAGGCCACAGCCATTGGCGCAAGTCTCTGAATATTTCCATGTAGGAGTCAAAATGGTTGAAGATGTGTCAAATACATATTTAAGGCCCTTCTGCAGCAGTGAATCCTACATAGAACAGAGTCTAAAGGGGACCTTTAAGACAGGAGACTACGTGAGAATCTCTAATGAGAAGCTTTACCTTACTGTGAAGGAAGCTCGTGAAGATAATCCAATTTATTTCCAGAGTATCTTAGGGAATCAGTATAAATATAATAACTCTGGGACAATATTCCAGATTATAGAGCTTCCAAGAAGACATAAAGAGCTTCCACAGGCTTCTACAATTAAAGTTTCTCAGGAGAAAAAGTATATGCTCAAGCATGTAATCAGTGGAAAGTTTCTAGCTTCTTATGAAGGGAAATTGAGGCTACTTGGGCGTGATAAGGTGAATAGGCATTTGGAGTCTGTGGAGATACTGTCATTGAGTAAGGATGTTAGGGAAAGGGATTTAGATAAAAATACTGTGGTGAAGTTTAAGTTTTCCAGGAGTGGAAGACGCACAGAGGGAGAAAATATCCTAACTCAAGGAGAAAACATTCCTCCTGTTGTAGGAATTCAAGTGGAAACAAAGTGTTTTGTCGGGTGTAAGTGTCCATTTGATTACCTAAACAAAAGAATCAGGAGGAATATCTACTTGCCTTCTCTTGATGGAAGCCCAGACGAGAAGAAAATAACCTTCAAGCTCTCTCATGTCCCCGAGAGTGAAATTAAAGCAGTCTTGTTTACTGAATCTTTTACCAACCAGCTACTTAATTTCCTCAATTTTTTGGACCAATTTATGAACGGGAATGCATTCCCAATTCACGTGCTAAATAATGTCCTTGTGGACTTATTATATGTTTGTGAAGAGTTCGAGGAGGTTCTGAATAAGGAAAAAGACCCTAATGTAATTGCAATTGCTAAGGCAACCTTCAGAGAATTTAGGACATTTGATCTCATTTACAGAATCTTCTATTTCTTCGCCAGCGATGAGCTTCTCAAGAAGAAAGTGGAACTCATTATGCAGTCTAAGATGGGCGGCAGGCCAAATGATATAACAGGAAACGTAGCCACTTTGGAGAGTCCTGGAAAGAGAAAATTTTCAAAGCATGAATTCAAGAAGACTCCTGATTTTTCTATCATCTTATTGCTCTTGAATTCTATCAAGGGAATGGTCCTCAATTCCTTCCAAAATGATGACCTAAATCACTTATATTGCTGCCAGTTTATCAGGGTCCCCCTGGAGTGTCTCCTCCACTCTCAAAATTGTCTTTTCAGTTTCGCTAAGACATCTGAAAAGCATGAAATGAAAGCTATCATGATTGAGCTATCCAGAGCCGGACTCTGGGATAATGACAAGATGGCCCTTGATCAAATTAACAATTATTGTGATGATGTGTTTACTGCAATTTCTCTCCAATATGGCTACAGACCCTATTACCTTAAATTACTGAACCAGATTTTCCAGAGCAAGGCACCCTTCTTTGAGAATCTTGTTAGAGAAAAGTTCATTTCTCAGTATTTAAATAATGAGCAAAAGCGAAGACATGTTCTTCCTGAGATTGTTGAAGAAGACAATAAGATCAAAGTAGCTTTCTACAGAATCAACTTCCCCGAGAAAAATGCCAAAGTTTGCATAGAAGACCTCAACGAAAGAGAAATAGTCCACAAAATTGATCCTTATATTGATGAACAAAAATACTTTATAGCTATCCTAACAGATTACTTCATCACCAGTTTAGAGCTGGTGGGAAGTCTTCTTCTCCAGTATTCTCCTCTGTTGAACCTCATTCTAGTTCAATATTACCCTTACAAGCTTCTTACCAAGACTGTGGAACTTCTAAAAGGCTCACCTAAGCACTTCAGAATAAGAGTCACCTTAAATTCAATCCTAGCTAATCTGCATGAAAAATACTTTAACTTGATGCTGACTAAGCTCCCCACTCAGATCCAAGTCACCAATAATGACTTGAGTGTCCAGCTCATACTTAAAGAAATATCAACCTTTCTTAAAGATGCCGTGGATACCAGTATCTCAGACTCAGAATGGGACTATATCCGAAGCAAAGGAGCTGAATCCACGGTAAGGGAGCTCAAAAGTCTGACCTCTCAGCCTATAAGAGGAGAGCTATTAGATGAAATAAACTCGAAGATCTCTGTGATGACTCCTGATGATGGCCTTGTAAATGTCTCTGTTATCCAAAAGATGATCAACCTGGAGAGAATAGATTACGAATTGATGCAAAAAGCCCATG
>Ga0065720_1019296_pt1 | contig 29556 bp, 29 predicted proteins | sample Thericmetagenome_FD_59107 | JGI IMG/M metagenome (GOLD analysis project Ga0065720, IMG submission 59107) | Thermophilic microbial communities from the Joint Bioenergy Institute, California, USA of rice/straw/compost enrichment - eDNA_2 v2... | ecosystem: Engineered > Solid waste > Grass >... | reverse complement strand
CTCTTAAAAAAAAAGTTATCAAAAATTACTTTTGAATTGGCTTCGTCTAATTGCTTATTGACATCTTCTTTTAGGCAAATAATTTCCTCCAAGCTGGAAATAGTGGCCTTGAGATCAGAATTGGCAAGTCTGGCTTTGTCAAGTTCAGCATTAAGCATATTATTTTTGTTCTCAAGTTGAGTGATTCTTTCTCTCAAATGACCAATTTCTCTGACATATCCCTTTTCAATATTTTCATATTCTCTGTTCTTAGCAATCATGTCCTCTTTGGTCTGGCTGATGATGGCTTGAAGGTCTGTTTGATACATTTGTCCCTCAGTGATTTGCTTGAAGAGACTGTCTCTTTGTTCCTGGAGGCTAGCGATAACTTCCTTTTGGTTCTGGGAATTGATAAACTTCTTTTCAATAAGGCTTAGCTCGTTCTTGGTCTCAACATGAGCAGCTCTTTCTTTGGCTAAATCATTCTTTACATCGTTTAATTCTCTGAGAAGCTCCCTCTTTTCGTGGTGAAGATTAGCAAGAATGTCCTTAGTCTCATCAAGACTTTTCTCAAAGTTTTTGAGAGTTGCCAAGTAACTTTGCTGATCTTCAGCCCTCTTCTTCTCAGAAATTGCAAGGGCATTCTCTAGTCTTTCAATCTGCTTTTTCAACTCACTAATTATTAAGACAACATCTCCTGCTATTTTACTCTTGCTGGCTCAAAGCAACATGAAGTTCATTCAATTCATTTTCCTTTTTATCAACATTCAGCTGAGTTTGCACAAGTTTATGGCTGGTCTCATCAAGTCTAATATATTATTCTTGAAAAATCCTAATTTGCCTTCCCATAAGATCATCATTTCTCCTAAGGAGATCTTCTTTCTGCTTGATAAGCTCGTTAACTTGTTGCTGCATATTTGCAATTTCCTGCTTGAGCTCATTTGTAGTCTCAGCAATACTATGTTGTAAGTCTTTTCTTGCTTCTTCATTCTTCAGCAGCTCAACTTTTAGCCTGTCATTCTCAGACTTGATAATAGTCATCTGTTTTAGCTTGGTATCAAGTCCGAGTATGACATTTTTCAAATGCTCAATCTCAGCCCTTTGGAAGCTAGTCGCAGCAGCTTCCCTTTCCAAGCTAGAAACAAGCTCAGTTAGCTGTCTTCTTCTTGAAGGACTGGCATTTCTGGCTAAATCCTCAAAGGTCTTGGCCTCTCTAGAGTCATATCTCTCTTTTAATTTGTCAGCAGAAAGATCTGCGGTAGGGTCATCCTTATCTGTGTCCATCCTAGATTTGTCACCTTCAGTCAAAACTCTGGATTCAGATTTAAGGATTCTCTCCTTGCTGTCAGCTCTGCTATGGTCGATAATACCATTGATTCTGGAAGTTCTCATATCGTCATTGGTGATTGTGGCAAGGACTTTAGATTCAGCTCTGGTAATTTCGGGCTTGTCCTCAATTGTGGTTCTAGAGTTTAATCTATCTGGTGATCTACGGCCAATGGAGGCCTCATTGTAATCAGGGGGAATTGCTCCTATGCTCTTGTTCAAAGAGATGACTTCATTCAAGGCATTATGCTCTTCGACCAATTTCTCAACATCGTGGGTATGCTTTTCGACCAGGCGGGTCAGGTAATGGTTGAAGGAGTCATCGCCTACTTTTGACTATAATGTTAATGGTGTTGGGAGCTTTATTACTTGGGTGTATTGTCTTGTAGGGCTTCTTCTAATAGGCGAGCTGGAGCCGAGTTTTGGAGGGGATGTAGTTCTTTTTGGGGAGTCTCTTCTTGTGCTGCTGTATTGTAAGGCTTCAGCTCTTTCAATAGTTCTCTCTGCGGCTTGTTGGACTGCTTTTTCTCTATCTCTGTTAGAAGGAGAAGTGCCAGCGCCAGTATAAGTATAACTTTTGCTGCTGGTTCTGCTAGTGGCATTCTTTTGCTTGGCTTTTTCTCTAAAAATTCCCTTGTTGAGGAAGACAAGGTATATTCTTGCGGTAACATAAGTGTCTTTGGATTCATTAAGATAGATCTTGGCGGTTTCGTTGATCTAGAAATATTTTTAGGAGAGGAGATAAGGTACTTCAGTTTCTTGGTTTTGGTGAACCATCAAAGGGATCTTCATTTGAGAGGACCCAATAATTTCACCTGGAAAAAATGATATATTTTTGGTGAATGGGTTACCTTTTTCTGTCTCCAAGTAGAAGTCTAAAGTGGAATTAGGGTTTAAAGTAGTGAGGTCAAAGACGAGGGCTTCTCTTAGAGGGAGCTAGGCATTTGTTATGGAGAAAAGAATTTAAATACTGGGGCAACTTTGCTTATTCCTCCAATAGTTAATCTGAAGAAAGTCTCACCTGGTTTGACTGGGAATATTAGAGGGAATTGAAAGAAAAGTACCATCATAGGATAATTCACGTATGGCGAAGATAACACGGAAGCTTGTAGTTTTAGAATCCATGTGCGCGTGAACGGTATGCTTTTTAATTTAAGAATTTATCTAAATTAATTATCGAATACTTTATATTTTGAATTGTCTTGGGAATAAGATAATATAAGGGTCTTCCTGAAGGACCATTACATTAGAAAAGCAAACAAACAAAATCCTTACATGAACATAGACAATAAAATATTAAATATATTTAAAAGAATTTGTTTGGAGCTGACACGAAATTGTTATTTCCCATATAGCCATTGTTATTTCCCATATTCCCATAGAATTGGTTCTGAGGACCATATCCATTTCCCATGGTTGTCTTCTGTTGATTAAAGCCCTGATTTCCAAAATTATTTTGGTTGAATCCATTTCCGTAACCTCCATTATTAAAGTTCATGTTGTTGAAGCCTCCGTTGTTATTGAAACCATTGTTGAATCCGTTGTTGAGGTATCCATTGTTGAAACCATTATTGTACATGTTATTGTACATATTGTTATTGCTATTAACGAAGCCATTGTTGAAGTTAGTATTACTATAGACTCCGTTGAAACTTCCTCCATTGAATTGGTTCTGTCCCATATGATTATTGGTAGTTCCAATGAAGTTTAATTGATCCCAGGCGCTATGATTGTTGTTATTATTGCTTGAGCTTTGAGAATATAGCTTCATAAGGTCCATTTGAGTATTGTTGTTGGAAGTTTGTTGCTGGACTTGCGGGGTCTGTTGGACTTGTTGGAACTGGTTGGTTTGCTGTTGTTGAATATTTTGAGGGAAATTGAATTGGAAGTTATTATTTTGATTGTTAGTAGTGGTTTGAGTATTCTTAAATTGGTCAAAGGTAGGCTCTTGAACTTTAGCTTGGCTGAATTCACCAAAGGCATCAAAGGGGTCATGAGTTTCGGTTTTCTTCTCAGTGAAATCATCTGCTCCAGACAAGAAGTCAAAGTTGAAAGCGTTATTATTAGACTTGGATTCAGTCTTAGGTTTGTTAGGAAGACCATTTCCATTTCTGGGAGATTCAACTGATACACTTCTTTGCTTAGATGGAGTTTTTTTATCGCTTTGAGATGTGGGTGGATTTGGTTGGGAGTGCCTAATGACGTTAGAGGAGAAGGTATTAGTAAAATACTCTTTAACTAGTTGCATGGACTTAGTTGGGGTGTCTTTAACCTTTCCTTGTTTGTTGGCTAGATATTCTTCAAGTGGGGTTGGATATCCGCCAGGTGCAAAAAGTTTTTTGATGTATTTTTCATCAACAAATCTTCTACATTGTTCCATGCTGGACTGGGCAGTAGGCTTTCTAAATCCTGAAGGCAATTTATACTCATAATAGTCGTTAGCGACTTTGTTTCCTAACGCAGCCATAATTTCTATATTCTCTTTCTTCCAACTATCCAACTTCGTAGATCTAACACGGGTAATGTGAGGTCCAAGTTGTCTGTGGACTCCTATACAAGAATATAGGGATAATAAAGGAGATTATACCTGAACATCTAATGCAAACGAAGACTCCAAAGTCAATTGAGACCCAGGTAGGTGATTTAGAGTTACAATCAGCGCACTCTTGGTTCTCAGGACGGGAGAGGAGGTCGTTGAAGATTGCTTCTTGGACTTTTTCAGGAACTGTGTCAGCACGAGACATATGACTTAGAACGATTTATTAATTATAACTTGCTTTACTGTAAACAATAAGATTTTATCTGAAATTGAGACTATAAATAGGATGAGTCAGAATACCTTCAAAGAAATCCCCATAAAGAATGAAAGCGATCTTATTCAGAAAGAGGTGAAGTTTCCTCGGCTAACGAAAAAATTGCCTAAGGATGGAAAATGACTCAATTGAGTGTAAGCATCTAGAATGTATCAAATCAGTTATTGAGAAAAATTCATTTTCGAAAGAACGAAGAAGGCCTAATTTTTTTTTAATTTTCGATATCTTGACTATGTATGGCTTATAAACAGTCCATAAAAAAATTCCTTTTAATAGAATCAGTATAGACAAATCTTTGAACTAACGAGCCAGAAAATCCTTTTTTAAACTGCACATATTTTTTTTATATTGGATACAGAAATAATTACTCAAGAGAGCTACCATTCATAGTCTGAGACTATTTATTAGATGATTGAAAATATCTTTCTAAGTAGCTAGAGTGAGATAATCATTAAGAAATTCTAAACACTTTTGAATCATTAAAGTATTTCAAGTCTCTTTAGTGAATCAGTAACAGACTAAATGATGAAACAATTAACAGGGCTACAAATATTGTAACTTGAGAAAAAAAATTCCAATACAGGAAATAATCGTTTTACTTATTTTTAGATTGATAACAGCAAAAATAGCTTTAGTGTAAATCTCTTACTAGGAATTGAAAATTCTCTGAATTCGCTTGAAAGTTAGATTTGGGTTGCTTTCAAAAATAATTTCAATTTTTTCAAAGAAATCCAAAAGGAAATTTTTTAAACTGTTCTTTTCTACTTTTTCTTCCCACCATTTTCAACTACTTTTATCAAGGTTACCTATATTACTCGTAGCACCAAGTCCTGAAATAAAATCCTATTTCAAATTTGGGTTTTTTATGTTATGATTACAAAAAAAAGCCTTTGTGAATTAGAGTATAGAAAAAATATGAAAACAAATAAACCAATAATATCTTACAGGCCTTCCTGTATGATCTGTTATTGTAACTGGAAGGTTCCCTCTATAAAATGACAAGAAAAGGTAGTTTCATTAATATGTGAATCTAGGATAAGAAACACACAACAGGGCTGGTTTGTAGGACAACCTATGTTTAGAAATAGTGAAAAGAGGTGTATAGAAGCCATAATATAGAGACTAGGGATAACTGTTACTGAAATAATTTGAGAAAAACTTTCTAGCTCAGTACTTTATTGACGTAGTTTAATTAAATAACCACTCATCTCCCCAATTTTTAAATTAATACATCACTCCAGTATGTTTCAGCTTGGGTACAGAGCCTCATTTCTTGACTAACTTACATAGTTACAATCAATTTTGGAACTTTTCCATCCAAGGTTCTGCTGCAGTACAAGAACTTCTCAACAAGAAGGACCTAAAACTCGAAGATCTTCTTGATGAAGATGGACTTACTGTAGAAATGAAAACACTCAACCAGAAACTCTTTGACTTGTGATATATTTCTCTAGGCCCTTTACTTAACCTTTTTAGTTTATTGGAACCTACTAATTTCAAAAAGCTCATTTCATATGCCATTTCAGAGCCTGATCTTAGTGAATTTGAATTTGATCAAAAGAGAATGTACAAGTAATACTTTACCATACCTTCCTAAGGTTCCTTAGATACCCCTTCGTCTGTGCCGATGTTCTCAGCTCTGATTCTCAAGCTATAGTCTCAGAATTTTTCAAATCTAAGAACGATACAAAAGAAGACCAAGAAGAAAAGCAAAATTTCGAAGCCAATGACTCAGATGACGAAGTTAACACTGATGCTGAGCTCATAGAAAAAGAGAAGCCCTCAAATGAGGAAAAGGAAAACGGTATTGCCGAAATCAATGGTCAGTACCTTGATTTCCTCTTTAGCTTCCTCGAAACCAAAGAAATTAATTTAACCTCTGCTGGTTACTTCGCCAAGATTGTCAATAACTTGTTTGCTAAGAGGCCTTCAGCTGTACCTTGCCTTAAATTTTTGTTGATTATCATAGTTGATCGCTTATATTTACGAGAAGAGACCCGACATCCTTGCTAATATGGTCAAGCAAATTCGCTCAAAGTCTATTGCTGAATTTTTGGCAAAGCTATTGACCTTTGAAAGTTCTATTTTAGTTGGAGTTGATGAAGCCAAATGCAATGTAACTACTTTTCGAATTTTGAATAACAGTCCCTAGAATGAAAGAAACAACACTCTTAAGCTCGTTATCGAAAAGCTCGCTCCTGAAAATGACATAGAAGAAATTAATAACGCTGCCTATCTTATCTGTGAAGTTTTTGGAAAATATAATTCTATGCATGCCAGCACTGAAATCTTGAAGAACCTTCTCGACAGAAGCACTATTGACTACTTCTTCTCAATCTTGAAGGCCGGCAACTCAACTTCATCATGTGCTGTTGCCTTAATTTTGGGAAATATTTTCGCTTATTACATCCTCATCAACACCCCCAAGGTAATGCAACCTTCCGAGGACTCACCCACTGAGACTCCTATTCAATCCGTTGAGCTTAGTGACGAAATTCCTCTTGTTGCTGCCCTCATTGACAACCTTGAACACATCGTCCAATACATCGGAAACACAACAGTAATTTTTCTGAATATCCTTCTCATTTCTAGGGAACTCAAATCAAAGCCCAATATGGAGGAGAAGTCATTCCCTTCGGCTCTGCTAGACTTAAGCTGGTTGAACTTTTGATCATTGCAATGAAAGCCAACAACAAGAAAATTTACGCTAAGCTCATTGAAGTCAATTTCTTAGAGACCCTATTGGTATTTATGAATTTAGCGCTCTTTTATCTGTTAGAAATTGATCACTAAGTATGAATGGAATAACATGCTCCATAATCAAATTGAAAAAGTTATTAATTTGATCATTGACGGAAACAGTGATGAATTGAAGGAAGCTGTACATTAAATCTGATTTTTTTCTTAGTTATTAGTTGTTTGGAAAGGCTGCTCTTTTGGCTACTATTATTGAAGCTACAAGGGAAACTGAATTCACTATGTTGAAGTAATTGGAATAAAGACATTGTTAATTCTGTAGTAACAAGGGCAGAAAGATCAGAAAGGGATATTTGGGACAAATCACCAGAATCTCAAATAAGATTAATGAAAGCAAGGATCCTATTATTACTAAGTATACTGCTAATAGCCCATTATGGAAAGAATACGTTGAGAGCACTCTGAACGAAACCAATGAGAAGAATAAGGTCCACCTTGGAGGAAAGGATCCTAGAGCCCCAGTTATCGATGAAGATGAAATGAGAGATGTTCAACTTGAACTTCCAGTAAGTTATGGAAAATGAATAATAATTTCAATAGGGCTTCCTCCAGAAGTTCACGAAGTTCTTCAAGATCAAGAATGATCAGAAGGATGAGGACGAAGAGGTCGAAGAAGAGTAGACTCATTTTTTTATAAGATATTTATTTTCTTAGAGAGCATTATGATGATGATGAAGAGCGCGATCAAGATCAAGAAGAACATAACCAAGATGACGACGAAGAGAACGAGAAGGATAAGCATATCATCCGCATTGGAGACAGAGAACTTACTACTGAGGACTTATCTACTGATAATAAGAGTTCACCTGTCAAGGGAAGAGCCTCATGTACAGAGTGTGTTTCTTTAAAATAATATGTTAGTTGGCCATGTAAATAGATATAAGAATGAAGAAGAAGCTCAAGAGGAGGATGAGGACAAGGAGAATGTTATGTTAAAACCAACTAGAATCATTGAGTAAAAACGGATGAATATTGATTAATTTGATAGAGTTGAGATTTCCTTAGACAGCAGTGCTCCTCAATTTTATACAAATCAGTTCTGGACCACTAATCCAAGCTGGTTTAGCGTTGATGATATATTGAAGGAGGCTGAAACCTTTTAATGGCATACAACATATATTAAATTTACATTATATTTTTTGCTTGGTTTTGTTCTAATGTACCGAGAGAAAAATTTTATTTTTCTCCATAAAATGAAAAAGAAGTTCATAGACCTTTTCGTAATAATTGAAAGTTTTGTTTGTATTCCTCCATACCGCATGCCTAGAAAAAGCCATTCTTAACTTCAAAAATGTCTCTATTTAATATCTTTATTATTTTTACTTATTTGTTCTAGTCTTTTAGACAAACTTTCTCCTTGTTAGTAAACTAAAAATGAGAACAGTATTAATAAATTCTTCTGACTTTCTTCTATGAATTACTCAAACTATTTATCATCTGAGTTTTGTGTTATACGAAGCTTGAGAAATTCTCAAGAAGAAATAATGAAAGGTAATTTTTGGTTGAGACATTTAAATTATCTTTTAAACTAGTATTGGCTTGGCATATAAATCTTGGATATCGATGGAAAAACTCATGGAAAACAACAATCAGTATAGAGCCTGTGAACTGCCAAGAGGAAATTTAAAACATTTGAACATAGAAAGAACTAGTCAAAATAGCAAATGAGTTAAATCCAATTCCATCTGTCTATCAAGAAAAATAAGCCAAGTAGTTTTTCTTTAGATCTTAGTTCTTGTAAATGAGATCTGTATTTTTCTAAACCCTTAACAAATATTCTTCAAATCTTTACCTTCCTCCTAAGTCAGTGTCATGGAGGTAAGCCATAGCGTTAAGACTTTCTTCAATAGAAGCCATTTTCAAGTGACACATGTTCTTTCCTCCATCCATGAACAGGAATCTAAAAGGTCAACAAGGGCTTCGTAAATTCCATACTTAATATTCTCAATTCTTCCATAGGCGCGGAAGTAGTCTTTAATGATATTCTCTTGGCAGACATCCTTCACGAGGTTGGAAATGTGAAGGGTGGCAGAAGGTGGGTTGATGGAAAGGCTCTTACCTTTCTTAAATCTGTTGGTCTTAGGGGTTCCAATAAATATTTCTTCCTGGGAGTCGTTTATTTTCTTATTACGGATGTTGATAATGGGATAGTTGGAGTAATAGATCTAGACAATTATTTTTTTTTTGATAGAAAGAGGTTACTCTGAGAGGTTTACCCATGAAGACAATATTATTCAAGTAATCTTTGGAAATGGTAGAGTAATCAGCATTCTCAAATTCCAGCAAGGCTGCTGCCTTTGGGCGAATGAAGATAATCTTTAAGATATTTCCAAAGTTACTGAAAATGTTGTAGAGCATGTTGACTTTGATATCAGGATGCTCAAGGCCCTTGACGTATAGGACCTGAGATTTCTTATTAGAAGGTTCTAGAGCATCATCTATAGAATTATTTGAAGTTAGAAAAATATTACTCTTTTTGAGAAGTTTGGAAAGGTCATTGTAGAGCTGATTGAGGGTATTCTTGTTCATATTACTGAGATCAAGATTGCCAAACTGGCTGAGAGAGTCATGAGAAAGATTATTGAGTCCAAGACTACTGAGGTTCTTGTTAATGTCTTGTAAGAGACTTTGGTCTCCGTTATTCTGCTCATTGATATTGAGAGATTGGAAATTGCTGAAAATCTTAGTTAGAATATCTCTTTCAATTAGATCGATAAGATTCTGTTGACTCATATTGCTAAGATCCTGATTCATTTGATTCATCTGGTTCATTTGATTCATTTGGTTCATTTGGTTGAGTTGGTTGATCTGGTTACGTTGATCCAATTGGTTCATTTGGCTTAGTTGATTCATATTGCCTTTATAGTCGGTGGACAGGGGGAGCTCAGGTGTACTGTTGAATCTAGGGTTGAGAAGGGGTTTCTGAGAAATGGTGTTGAAATTGTTTTGTTGATTGAGATTATTGGAAATGTTTTGAGAATATCCTCTAAAAGATGAGTAGTTATTCACTTGAGGAATGCTGGTGAGGCTGCTCACTTGGGGCATGCTAGCAAGAGAATTCAACTGAGGATGGGGAAGGTTAGTCAAGCTACTAACTTGAGGCATGTTACCCAAAGTGTTGACCTTGGGAAGATTGGTCATACTATTAGAGGATGTGATTTGAGGAATATTAGTCATGCTGTTGCATTGGGGAAGTTTTCCAAAGGGAACGTTGGTTTTTTGAGGTTGAGAGTTTTGAGAAGGTAGGATGAGATTTTCAAAGGAATTGAACTTAGGGTTAAGGGAAAGGCCGGGAGGATGCGAACCTCTCTTTTGATTGGCCTGTTGCTGTTGTTGCCAAACAGGGATTTCCTGGAATGAGGACATTCTTTCAGGAGGCTTGGAAAGTGGTTGGTTGAAGCTGAAGAAGGGTTCCTCAAAGTATTTATCATAATTATTTCCTCGATCAAATTCTTCAGTTTCTTGTTTGTATTCTTCCTCGTAAGGTTGAGGTTCCTTAGGATTAGTACTTCTGTTGATCATATTGAAGATATCTTCATCTTTCTCCTCATCTTCTGGATCTATAAATTAATATAACGGTCTAAAAGGCACATTTAAATTAATAGTAGGCACACCAAATTTGACATGAAAGAGAGGGTTGGTCTAGGCCATCCCAATGTCTCTTTCAAGGAAAACTGGAGGAAATATGCTTACCTAAGTTCGAATTCTTGGAGTTTTTATGTGTTAGGGCAGCTGTCGTGGCCGTTGATTTTCCGCTAAACTCACTAATATCTACTGGCTTCTCCTTAACTTCAGGTGCCTGCATTTGAGGGATGTTAGTCTCACTTCCTATGTTGGAAAGAGTTTGAGGTCTGACTGTTTGGGCCTGTTCCTTCATTTGGCAGAGCTGTTGACACTCTAAAAGAGTATAATCTGGGAATTGAGCACTAGAAAAGGTAGAAAATTACCTACACCACCTGAGTTATTATTCTGGAACTTGATTGTTTCTCTGTCAGAAAAGTAAATATTCATTCTAGAACCATCACTGAAGAGGAGAAAGTCATCTAGATTTCTCTTTGCCTCAATGGCAGAATTGACGTTATCATATTCGACAAAAGCTTTCCAGACCTTCAGTTTTTCGAATATCAGAATCTAGGAGGTAGGTTAAAGAGAAGGAATCTTGATCGGTTACTCTTAGAATTTTGCCATAAGTTGAAAAAACAGTATGGAGAAGGTTATGGGTGATAATTTCTGAGTTTTTGTTGTAAATACATACAAGAATGACTGGTGTAGTCTTTACATCGGTAAAAGACTTGGTTGAGGAACGCTTAAAGAACTTGCTTATTTGTGGGTCAAGATTGGTTTCCATTAGCAATTAATTTATATAATTTTGTTTGATCTAACTAAGTTAGCCCAACAAATTTATTCACATTGAAATCAGTAATAAGCCAATATTACAAAAATAGAACATTCATGTCACATGCCTTCACTGTCTCTCCCTAAATACCAACTTACAGTAAAACATACTGATACATTACAAATTTATTACGAAGAAGCCATGTGTCACGAATTAAAATACTTGAAACCAACGATTTACTTATTCATCAAAGTAACTTTAGTAAATGACAAATTCTTCATAGTCCCGCTACTCGGGGTCAAAATAGTCCCCTTTTTGCTCGAGGTCCTGTGGGTTGAGCTATTTAAAATCGAATTATATTGTTGCACATCATAAGAAGTTCTCATGAGAGACTCTGTATTATTCATCTCGCTGGCCCCTCCAGCCCCGCTAAGGATCTTATTATTTCTGCTTCTTGCACTAGACAAAATATCACGTCTATCGCGGTTAAAGTTAAACAAAACTTCTTTACCCATTGCCTTGCGATCTTTTAGTCAAGTCTAGTTTGAAGGCTGGCTTCTTTACAACCTTAGAGTGGGCAAAGTCATAGGACATATAGATGTGTTTATCAGTACTGGTTTCTTTCTTTGTAGGTGAGATCACCTGCATAGCCTTGGTACTATTTTTCTTTGAAAGGTTGCTGTTAGCGGTGTTACTGGCATTCAAAGTTGTGAAGAGCTTGTCTTGATCAGGAGAGCCATAGAAGTTCGAGAAATTGATTTTGCGGTGAACTTCTTTGGGTGTTTCTTCTCGCTTTGTGGAAAGGATAGAGTTTAGATTGGAATTTGAAAGTTGCTTTGTGGATTTAATGGTGGCACTGACTCTGAGTGTCTTGTTAATGACCTCATTTTGAGCTTTTTGGTAGAGGTTATTTAAAGGTGTCTGAGAACTTTTAGTAGTGGGGTAGTTCTCTTGGGTGTAGGTTCTGAAGATGTTCTCTTTGAAGTTGCCACTGGACTTGTTATTTACATAGGATGGGGTCACAGACTTGATCATGCTGTTGCTGTAAATTTTCTTGATGCTTTCGTGAGTCAGCTTAGAAATGTCAATAGTAGTGCTAAAAATAGTTTAAAAATAGAATTAAAGAAATACGCTTTGGTGCTACTAGAGCCGATGTTGCCGAGACTTTTTTCGAGGTTAGAAATGGTTGTAGAAGTTGTATCGAATTTAGAAGAGACTTTTTCTGAACTAAGGGTTTTCTTAAACCCTTGGGAAGAATTAGAGTATTTAGAGTGACGCATCTCGCTATGTGAGGTATGGGGCTTCTCAATTCTCTCTTGGCTTTTAGCCTCATTTTCCTTCTTTTTAACTTGGACGTTATAGCCGTGGTGGTCTGATTCCTTCTTTTGGTGATTGTTGGTAGTTAAAACATTATTCACAGGCTGGTTAGCTTGAGGAACGTGGACCTGGACGTTGATATGATGGTGCGCGTTTTGATTGGGTGTGAGATGACTGAGTTGCTTTTCTAGAAGCCCAATCAAACTTTTATAGGCTGAAGAATTTTTATCTCTAATGCGAATCTCCAAGGGGACGTCGTCGTTGTCATCCTCGAAATCGAACCTGGGATTTGTATTTATATTTAGGGTCTTAGATTTGACCTGAACATTGGAATTACTTTCTGTGAGAACGTTGGCTTGATTGTGACCGACTGAGCGATTGGCATAATTGGATCTTTTCTTTTTATTTTGGGAGCTGAGATCGTACACAGTGACGTGCCTAATAGACTCCAATGAGCTGTTATGGGAAGATGAATCACTATCATTTGTGCCAATTTGTCTATCATCGGCATTACGAGGAAAAACATAGACTTTATTTGCGACTGAACGTTGGAACCTGCGTTCTATTTCCACCCTGAAATCTACTGCCTCTTCCTTCGGTTCTGTGTGGAGAAGATTATCTTGTAACGAAAACTCATATTTGTGGGTTGGCTCTTTATGGGTCATTTCAATTTTTTTTAAGAGTTTCTTGTGAGGAGGAGACTGACTTTGAATGTTCTTTTGTTGATGAGTAGAGCTTTTCTGCTTACGCATATTGTCGCGCAATACTGCCTTTTTCATGCCAGTTGAGTTAATAAAGTTTAACTTTGATCTGAAATAATATCAAGTTGTATAAAATGAACTCTTCTCTAACAGCTAATCCCAACCCTCGATGCACTTATACGACTCTTAGCACTCAGCAGGTAAACCTCAGCAAAATGGACGTTGCATCACTAACCAGCTCCTTCCTTCTGGTTATTCAAAATTTTCGAATAATGGTTCAAATTTTGAATTTCTCGATCGTTTTTCTTGATATGGGCTCTAATTTCGGTCCAAATTTTCTACCTATGACTACATTGCTGAGTTCTCTAAGGTTGATAAAATCATTGTTTTTGCAAAACTAGGGTAAGTTCTAACACCATGGACGGCTGGTATATAATTTCTACTAAGCCAATTCTGGAAACCATGCATCAAATATGTGATAGTATTAATATTAGAGGTTTTAGGGATCTAAGTCCGCAAACTGATTTACAAATCGCGGATAATCAAAAAGCAAATTTGACAGTTAAGATTTACAATCAGCACAATAGTAATATCAAATGATAAATTTAGTCTCAAGTTCCTTTTTCAGATCGTGAGTCCTAAAATATCGTATCGTTGATATGAAAGGAAACTACACTCAAAGGATATTCATTAGCTGGAAATATCAAGAGGTTACTACTCAGGCTAATTTGATGAAAATTTCTATTGGGTCTTGGGGAAAATTGACTTCGGATCTACTTGACGAATAGTTATTCCTAAAGTAAGATCACTGAGATTTAGATTTTCAGTAATCGTTTCAAGAAAATACACAATTGTATTGATAATAGTTATGGATAAATACCAAACTCAAACGACACTCTTTGTAGTAGAATATTTTGCTCTAAGACAACATATACAATATCCTGTAGTTTTACTGGTATTCTCTTAAGGAGAACGGCAGAAATGTTCCTTAATCTTTCTTTCTTGCAGTTAACTCGAACGCTCTGGGTGAGCTCATCTTTCTGTCCGAAAGCGATCTGAACAAAGTCATTGTTCTGCTAGGACTTGGAGAATTAATTTCCTTTAGTTTAAGAATAGTAGTCCTGTATTTTTCCTTCAAGGACTCAGGAGTTCTCAATGTAAAATGAAGATTTGGTTCATTCTTTGAATTAACAGGGCTCAATGCAGTAAGGAAAACTGGATTATCAAGTTTGATACTTGGAGACAAGGAATCTAGTTTCTTCTTAAGACTTTTATGAAGTTTGGATTCCTGCTGGCTGCCACTTTCATTCATAAAATCACTAATGCCCTGTCTAGAGGGGCTTGCATGAATATTGAAGAGATCTCCCTTATCCCTTCTCTTGTCCTTGTTCTGACTCCTATTTAATGCATGAACATTTAGTACTCCTGCACTAGAAGTCTCTTCTCCTTCACTCTTTACTATCTTCATTTGACGAGACATGCCATCATAGGTTGTCTGGTGGTATTTTGATTTATTTACAGGGCTTAACATTGTTATTTCGGGCTGGAAAGTAACTGGCCTTACGGGAGTTCTAACCTGGTCAGGTTCAGTTTTTATTTCAAATTTGATAGTCCTCGAAGATCTGTCTTGATCGAAAATAGAATGATCAGTCTGTTTCACTTCAGTTTGGTTCTCAAGAGAAATATTATTCTTTGATCCACTCTGCAAAATGGAAGTATCTTCCTGTTGCTTAGGCGATAGAAAAGTAGCTTCAGTAGAGAGATGGTTTGCATTATTTTCATCGCTTACTATTTCTCGATGAGTAGCTGCCTTTTGTAGGATAGGCCCTTTTAGCTCAGATTCATCAAGATTGGCTACACTTCTGACTCTATCACTTTGTATGCTTGGAACAGTATTATTATTATTCTCTTCATCCCCAATACTTGAAGTTGTTTGATTCTGAATCTTCTTGAGAGCCTGTAGGAATCCTTCTCCAGATTTTGGCTCAAAATTTGTTAAAGTTTTGGCCTTGCTCTTTATTTTAGGTATTTTTATTGGAGAATCAATTTCATTGGGCTCCTCCTGATCTGAGATTTCGGGAAGCTCAATGAGAGTAGGAGCAAGATATCCTCGGCCTTTACTTCTCATTTCTCGCTGGACTTCTTGTTCGTAATTTCCTATCTTATTGACAAAATGCTGAGAAAAAAGTTCAGGAAGCTTTGAGAAGTGTCTCCGAGGTTCAATCTTTGGAAGCTCAAGCTTTTCACGTTGATCTTTATGCTGGATCTCATCTAGAATTTCCCTAAGGTATTTTTCATCTCCTTTGATATTCATAGAATCGATGTATAAATATTTTTTGGAATTTTTGTTATTAGGGTCAGCAATAGACTCAACTTTTTCTTTTCTCAGTTTCATCCTGATTTCAGCGTTCATTTTCAAATTTTCAAAAATATGAGGATAAATTCTATCAAAATGAGCAAAGATCTAACAGGTAATTTAAGAATGTTTAGGTTTACCTTTCTTGTGATTCTGAAAACTGTTGCAGTTTCGGAGGCAACCTTTGCAGAGTATTGTCTCCCGTTTGTGAAGAATAAATCATCTTCTCCAAAAATTTGACCTTTAGTCACGGTAGTAATCTACCAGTTACCAGAAAAATTAAAATTTTTACTAAGTATTTCCTCTTAACACCACTAGCAATACTTCTCGTATCCGTTTTTATCAAGTATTTTTTCTCTTCAATTTCCTTGATTATATGGATTTCTCCAGACACCAAAATATACATTCCGTTTGGAGTGTCACCCTCTTTGTAAACGTACTGATTATAATTATGGACTTCCTCATTCATCAGAGCTACAAGCTTCACCAGATATACATGGTTGATAATTTGAAAATAAGGCACAATATATGTCAGCCTCTTATTAATATTCTCCAAAATCTCTGGAAACATCTCAATAATCTGTTTCTTAGTAATTGTGGCCATGTGTACTTCATCAGCTGCAATTACAGTTTCTGTTCTAGGCTTAGTTAAAATAAGACCGACTTCCCCGAAATAATTTCCCTGTCCAAGACGCCTAACAGGCTTGAATAGAAACCTTCCCTTTCTGTAATATTTCTCAGGACGCTCTGCGTGAGCACTAAACAAAAGCTTGTAGTCATAAACAAATTTTATTTCTTCGTCGACCTCCTTCGAGTAAATATCACTCGAGGTCTTGGCTGGATTATAACGCTCAACTACATAGATAAGCCTTGAGGCACCTACCTCGAACCTGTTTGGGTCGAAATATCTGTAATCTGGAATTTGCAGTTCTTCACGATATCGTCCCTTACGGTTCTTGGTGGGGACCATAATTTTTTTCAAATCTTTTAACAAATTCTTGCTTTTTTCGGCCTCTTCAGATTCCTCGTCAATTTCGAGTGGCTTTGGCTGCTCCAGATCCTCTCCCATTTCGACATCGTCATCCCAAACATCGACCTTATAATCTTCAGTCTCGTAGATTGAATGCTCGATGACTTCTCTATATATGACTACATTGCCCTTCAGTATTAGGTAGAATTTTTCCCCAACTTCTCCTATAGAAAAATTAGATGGAATTTTTGATTACTACCCTTGTGGTAAATAACTTTGCCAGCTGGGTATTTTTCATATTTGAGTCTTCCGGCCAGATCCATTAAAAATTGGGGATATGTCTTCTCGCTAAGGATATTTCTGAAGAATGCGATGTTTCCCAGAAGTCTGACTAAATGGTCACGCTCACTTATTGATCTAGAAATGACCTTCTTTTGAACAGTTTGAATGATTTCCTTGGATGGTTATTTTAGTAGAAAGAAAAAATACATTAAACATTTTTTCACTGATATAGCCACCATAACCCCAATTTTTCCTCTTCCAAGGTGCGTTAATAAAACCTTGTTGTTGCTCTTCCATTATAAGTTGGCTTGATCAAGTTAGGCCCAGAATAATTTTATTTATATTCTGACGTTTTGTTTCTATATCTTTTCAACAAAGAAGGAAATAAAAGGATCCTAAATCATATTTGGGTTCTACAATAAATAAGAGATCAGAATGACTCAAATTATGCAACAAATACGAACTCTCAAATGATATTAGTATTCCGAGGAAAATTGTTTAATATCAAATTCAACATAGAGAAGACATTTTCTATTAAACTTCACTAGAGTCTTTTCCACTCTAAGTCTCTGAGTTTACTCGGCTATTATTTGCCTGAGAATTAGACTCCATCAATTTTTCTTCCTCATATTTGTCAATGGCTACAGCTGGAGAAAGTCTATTCGGTAAGTAATTCTGTATGGATGCCATAGAGCTGGGGATATTGTTTGAGGATTCAGACGAATCTGCATTGAATTGTTTTATTGATATGTTTTGTCTGGCATGAATATTAGGGATACTCGCGAATTTAATCGGAGGTGATTTAGAATCGTCGATATCAGGAGAAGAAAAGCGGATTTTTTGGCTAATAAACAATGGAGATAAGGGCTCAAGCCGGGGTGAAGAGAGCTTCTTACTAAGGATTGAAAGTCTGGATGACATGCTTCCTGAATTTTCTTGGCTTGGATATATGATGGTATGATTTCTAGCAGAAGCTATATCAGAATAAATAGGCTGAAGTCCGCTACTGTCAAGATGGCGGATAGAGAGAGGACTATTATCAATGATTCTTTTAAGAAGATTCTTGAATTCTTTTTCATCTCTTACTCTTTTTGTACTCAAAGATTCTTGGGAGATAAGAGAAGCTTTCAGAGAGTACTTTACTCTATCTTTTTCTGATGGAGATGATGTAGGTGCATTTGTATATCTTTTTGTTGTAAGGTTCCCACTATCAGTAGGAAGGTCCTTGATACGATCAGGTAGTTCTATACTCTTCACATAAGGTTGATATCCTTTATGGGTGTGTGAGCCTTTGTTTATTTGTTGAATCTGTTTTATATCTGTGAAACGAGGAGATTGTGAGACCGAAGACTTTATATCAGCTTCTCCGGCCCTTTCAAAAAATTCTCGTTTGTCTTTTTTTGTTAGGAACTTGAGAGTTTGCTTCTTCTGATATGGCAATTCAGGTAATTTGGCAATTGGATGAAATTTTTGTTTGCGCTCCATTTCTTTTTCTTCCAGCAATTCCTCAACAGTTTTCAAATCAGCAAGGACATATTTGGCTTTGAGTTCCAAATTCTCTGCTCTATTCTTTTCTCTCTCTTGGGCATTCTTTTTTAAGTAGTCACTAATAAAGTAGAAATATCTCTCAATGACATTTTTATAGTCCTAGGCAATTAAACACCTACCGGAAAATAGTACTTTCTTGGTAATTCTGTAGAGAAGAGTACCCGAAACAGTTGCGACTGCTGTATATTTTCTCTTTGTTTGGTTTATGATTTCATCTCCAACAAAACTTCCCACTCCTAATCTTGCCACCTAAAAATTTACCTTAATTTTAATCTATACTCACCACAAGCTTCCTTTTATAAAAAGGATCTTTTTTGATGGCGTTGCCATTTACTGGCGGAAGGTCATAAGTCACCATTGTTGAAAGCTAATTCATAAATTTATTTTCTTATTAACTTACTTGAACTTCTCCTCTCCTAACAATAAAAAATGATTCTGGTTCATCTCCTTCCTTGTAGATGACTTCATTACGCTGGAAGGTTTGTTCTTCGATAAGATAGCAAAATTTACTGACTATCGTTCTTGAAAATCCAGGGAAGAGCCCCGAAATAAATTCGACTTTAGCCTTGACTGCATCAATATGACTTTGGAAGATTCCCACGTAGTCCACAGATGTTAGGGAAAGAAGATGGGTATCCTTACTGGCAATAATACTCGCTGTTCTGGTTGTCTGGAAAATAAGGGCAATTTCTCCGAAATAGTCCTGGTCCCTTAGGGTATTTAGTTTCTTAAAGGAGGCAAATCCATGATCAAAATAAGGACATGCCTTCTTATGATTCAAAAGAAGGAGTTTTTCATCGAAATCAAAATCTACGGACTTATCCCCTGGCCAAATTCTATTCTTTTCCCTCAAAATATAATTCTTTATGTTTTCATATACATTGTCTACAATGTCCTCTTCCTCTAAGACTATAGTGGGAGCTGTCTTTGAAGATTCTTCCTTAAACAAAGTTGGAGATTTAATAAATGAGGGCATCCATGTTAGTGTACTTGGATCTGGCTCTGCGAAATTGAACGCAGTGGCATGCCTCTTAATAGGGCTATCTCTCTTCTCCAAAGCTTGAATATTCTTAGCTCTGGACTTCATACCCTCTTTTATAAAGTTCATGTACTCATCATAGACGTGTCTCCTGATATGGTTAGCTTTGTCATTCTCTAATTCTTTGGATGGCTTAGGCACGTAGACTCGAACTTCTCCGTTAAGAATCATGTAAAATTCGTTGGCTGGGGCACCTTGAAAAGAGTATAATATAATATTTTGAGTAGTTTACCCATGTAAAAAACTTCTTCGCCTTTTGGAACGAACCGGTACTTAACATACTTTGCACAAAGCTGGGCAAACTCGAATCTTTCGTTAGGATCTTGGATCATCTTCGTAAAATATTTATTGTCCATCATATACTCTGCTAATATGCGGAGGTCATTTTTACTCCTATCTTCTTTTGGCTTTCTTAATATTGCCAAAATTATCTTCAACTTAACGTCAAATTATCAGTTTCTTACCTCTAGATCTTCAGAATCCATGGCCTTGGGCTATTTAGTATATGGTCAACTAATGCAATAAATTTATTTTAGTTATGACTATAGGCAGGTGGACTTTTAGTCAAGACTTTGAATCAGGGTATATAAAACATTAAGAACAAGCAAGTAATAAAGAAATACAACAACAGAAAGACTTTATGTTAAAAGAACTTTTTCTTTCTCAAGAAATTTTGTGATGTAGTGGAGATACTCTTTACATGGAACCCCCGACTATTTGTCATTAGCACGTCCTGAGTTCTCAATTTCTCTCCTTCTCTAGTTGTGGTCAATAATAAAGGCCTTACGGTTGGCGGAGCTGGTATCTTTACATGAGGACTCAAAGTTACTTTAATCTCACTGGGATCCTTAAGACTGTAGTTACGCTTATGAGCTGCTTTTTTCGCTAGATTTATCTCTAAGGCCTGCTCGTCGTGCATACTGGAATCTAAGGTAGTAGGAACAGATATTTTTGAGTTTGTGTACTTTGGACTTGAGAACACTGAGTCCAGCTTCAGGAAAGGTACTTTGGGGTTCAGGCGGCTGTAAGATTGAGTTCTAAAAACTGAGCCAGTCTTACTAAAAAAGCCTGAAGTTGTGCTTTTGGTAAAATCATGGGAGGAAAGTGGTGTATTGGAGTTTGGACTTGTAGGTTTCACACTGATTTTTACGGTGGATGGGGGACTGGAAAACTTAGAAACATTCTCTTTATATTTTTGGTATCTTTTGCGGACACTCCGAGGGGTCCAGCCAAATTCATCCTCGACCATAATTGTTGGAGGGATTTGAAGAGCTGGACTATTTCTCTCGGGCTCTGGGGAAGTCCCAGGAGAGGGTTCATAAGTCTCTTCTCTATTGGCACGACTTGTTGTAAAGTTATACATATCCCCTTCACCTAGATCTATCAGGGAGTCGAGTTTGGATCGTAAAGTCTTGGAGCCTTTTTTGGGTATATCACTAGGATCAATAGGCTCACTCTTAGGAGATTTAAAGCTCAATACCTCTTTTGATAAAGTGTTTGGGTAAGGAGTAATTTTGAGCTCTCTGGGACAGGAAGGTTGAGGCTTTTGTTGATGGATAAGTTTTGGAGAATCCAATGAAGGATAACTGCTTATTAGGCTTGTTTGAGTAGCATTTCTCCGATGAGAACTTTGAGGAGGCTTTTCTATTCTATCAAGCATGTGGTCAACAAAAGCTGGAATTCTTTTTGTGGTTTGCGCAGTGGAAATTTTTTCAACATTTTTAGGATTTACTTTTCTGAGCTTTTCACTAACTATGATCTTAACTCGAGGAGTCCTTTCCCTTTTTGTGTAAGTTTCCAGGGATTTAGAAGAAAATGGCTTCATTCGGACTTGAGTGTAACCTTTAACAAGGGTCTCTGGATCGACCTCGAACTGTTCAAAGAGGCTCTTCAGCCTCTTCTGTTGCCATCTATCTTTAGCTTTGAAACCATTCTTAATATCTTCAAGTGGTTCTGAATATCTTCCATAAATCAGATTGAATTTCTAGATATATTAATAATGTCCAAATATCTCAATACCTCCAGACTAAGCTTGTATAATTCTACAGTCGGTGACTTTACCACAGCAGTAAAGGCCCTTTTCTTATTCTCGAAGAACTCTTCTTCTCCTAAAAAGTTCCCGGAGCTCAGTAGTGACACCAAGAGATTAGAAGGTCTATCTCCAGCATGCCTGGTTCTAAAGGGCAGGTCATTAGGTATCACCATTTTCATGGGTCTTGTTTCCATTGTTGTCTTGGTAAGCTAATATGTTAAATTTGAACAGAATGTATTACCATGACATCTCCGTCTCCAATTAAATATAGATATTCAGGTTTTTCATTTTCTCTGTATATGACATGGTTCACAAGGTGCTTCTCTGATTCCCAATAATGGCTAAAATTGATCGCGAACTCCTCACCATATTTAGAGAAGACTTTAGTAAACACATCAAATTTCTTTTTTACTCTTGCTTTTTCCTTTTCAAATACATTCAAATAATCCTCTCTGTCGATCGTAAGACATACACATTCTGTCATGGCAATAGTTGCCCTTGAACTTAGAGAGAGTTCTTTGAGGGCTCTGATGGAGAAGCAGTCTCCTGGATAGAAGAACCCCGAGAATCTGACTTTGAGGACACCTCCCAGGAAATAGCTAGATTTCTTTTTGAGGAAGATCTCAGCTATGAACTCATCGACTTCTTTCTCGTTCATAAGATGGGCAAATTGAAGGCCTGTCTTAAAGGAAGTTCTCTTCTTCTTGAGGGCAGTTTTATACTTTTTGTTTTCGACCATTTCAGTAACAGTCTTTTGGTGAACTTCATTAATGCCCTTTACGAAGGGCATCAATGCCTTGAACTTTCTCAGTCGCTTGGAGGCAGTACTGGTAGGTGTATCATCAGTATTTGTCATTGGAGTTAAGTCTTCATCAGAGGATTTTTGTCCATCTAAAGTACTATCAGAACCCTCCCTTGTAATAAATTTGGTTTGCAGGGGTTCTTTCTTATTACTCTTCAAGAGATGTGCTCTTCGAGACTTCCTTCGGAGTGCATTTACAGCATTTGTTGTATTTGCGAGTAAGGCTAGTCTGGGATTTTTTGTTTCTTTTACATAATCAAGGTTGGGATAGGCAATATTATGTTTTTGTTTATGGTTAGTAAAGTCTGCGAGGTTGAGAGCAGGAATTATGGGCTTGGGGGAACGCCTTTTAGGAGATTCTTGAAACTTTTCCACTATTGGATCAATGATATGAAGCTCTTTGTCGCTCTGGATCTCAGGATGAATTCGCTCTGTTAAACTGATCATTTGTTTGGATGGGTTTGTTCTCTCTGTTGAAGGTAATTCATGAGCCGTGGGGGTTGTATCTTGGTTGGCCATTTGAGCTTGATTTTCAGTAAAGGTCAGTCCTCTGTTGACACCGCCTCTTCTTTGAGCAAAAGCTGAGGGTGTAGGAACTGACTCATGCTGCTGTTCTGATTCTTCCTGTTTATGCTTTTCAAGATATTGCCTGAGATTTTTAGTTTCAATTTCCAATTCATCGAGGGATTTTGCCGTAAAGTCCTTGGCTTTGCCACGTAGAAGAATATACATTTTATCCCCTGGTCCCTCTACAATTTTAGAACTTTTGGGCATAAATTACCGTAATCACAAATTGGAGTGTCTTTTTCGAAGGTTTCTATATTCATATATTGAAGCAACCCAGTCAAAAATAATTTTGTGTCTAAGTATTCCACGAGGTCTCTTCCAAATACACCCAGACTAAAAATTTTCTCCACTGTCTTTTCAATTTCCTTTTTTGTCCTCATTGAATGAGGCTTTTGCATTATTTTGATAATGTCCTTTAGGTTAAAGGCTTAAAGGAAAAAGTACTTCATATTCGGGGTCTACTAACTTAATTTCGCGCCTACGATATTCAGGTATCACTATAGAATCTCTGTCCATCGTTCTAACTTCTGCATTAAATTATTTATTTCTCTATCCAAAATGTTGCAAATATCCAGCAAAAAGAAAAACCTACCTGCAAGCATGCAAAAGTCTTCAAAGTATGATCAAAGTGAAGCTTGTTTTACCAGAAATCGACTAAGGCAAATGGGTAAACAGGAGAAGACTTGATTCAAAATATTGTCTGTCCAAAATATTTCTGATCAATTAAGCTACAATTTAGGTCTTGTTTTGGTTGTCTTATGGCCAACTTGATCAAAAAATTAATTTTCGGATCTTATAGGTATTAAGTAGTGAGTTCATTTTAGGATAAGGACCTATGCGGAATAAAAATTTGAGTGTACTGACAAGCTTGTTTTCTTTTTCTTTAACTACCTATATGTTTTTTAATTAGGTTATGATGTCTCAGGAAAGTATTCTGAGAGCCTGTTAACAGAAAAAGTAAAATTATAATTTTAGAGACCTGTAAGAGAAAAAAACTGATTGTGCATACTTAACGAATCCTAAGTAACTTAAATTTTAAAATTCATAAAAACAAAGAATGGGTTGTTGTAACTCAAATTGTATGAGAGACTGCAAGCCGGACGTAGAAATCCGTCTTCACTCTAGACAGAAATCTGTAGGAGAAATATTACTTATGCGTCCCGAGCACAAGCAAGAAAAAGCTAAAATTGAAATGAAAGATTATGTCGAGAAGCTCCCAGATCTCGCAAAGATCAATAAGCAAAAGAAAGAAATCTCCTTTACAACCTTTGAATCAACCAAGGTACTTTCCTCATTTCTTCCCTCTCTAATCTTCCTAGCCCACAAGATCCCGTGTATATGATACAAATCAAACAAACATGGACTACAGTACAAATCAAACTGACTTCCCATGGGAACAAAAATTGCAGGAGCTTCAATTAAGAATAGGAAAGACATTCACAGATTTGAATAGAGAATATGAGACCATAATGGAGGGATTAAGGCTCACTAGGAGAGACTATCTAAATTCTACAGCCACAAATCTGGACTCCATGAAGGAAGAAAGACTATTCACAGTCTTAAACCAGTGGAAGTCATTTGTGTATGAGGACATCTGCAGGAAAACTGGGGAGATAAAGAACATAGTAACCTATAATTCAAGTGGGAAATACTTTTGCCTTGCCCACGAAATTGACGGTTGGAGCGACATAAGAATTTTAAAGGACTTCTGTGAATTTATTGAGATAGAATACGATGATAATTTCTTCAAAAAGTTCAAGGCCAGACTTGAGGCAATTAGTACATTGACAATCATGATCTGGATTGAAATAACAGACACAGATAATAAATTTAATATAGACGTTGGATGTAGTATATCCAAGCCTGAGGATAAGAGAACCCTCAGAAAATACCTGGATGGTACTGTGGAAAAAGATAACATCCTGACTTGGTTCAATGCAAACACTCCAGTCCCTCAAGACTTTGGGTTCACAGTAGGAGAGAGCGATTCTCATGTACTGACTGGGTTCTACTTCTTTGAAGGCCCTCCTTATATGAACCTAAGCAAAAGTTTATCAGCTTTTCAGGCTTATGGAGCCGATATAAATAAGATTCTTGATGTTTTAAGGAATATTCCAGGGGAGGAATTAAAGGTATCTTTCCTAGCGAATCAGGATGGAGTACAAAGGGTTAGGCTGTTGATGTTTAAGCTGCCTCAGGATCTTGAGAATGAAATTTTAGAGTATATTGACAAGGCTTATGAGAAATCAGCTTGGAACCAATTTAAAGCAAGCTTTGGTGGAATCACTTTGAGAACCTATTATATTCTAGAGTTTACATGTGATGGATTTAGTTTGTATTGTTCAAATGAAGTCGGACAGGAAATAGGAGCCAATGCCTATTTTGAGGATTTGTAAGAAATTGAGATAATATTGAATTCTGTATTATATACTGAATTGAGTATAATTCTTATACATTAAGTTATTCAGCTCAAAGGAGCCCTCATTATAGTCCTTACTATTGCTCTTATCAAATTTCATAAGAAATAGTCGTATTAATCTTTACAAATAAACTTCATTTTTTAAATAAAATGGCTTGGATCCGGTATGGACTCTTTATTTCTCTTTTAAACATCATTACATTTCTTTACCTATATAACATTAATTCAAACGACATATCGAGTCATAGAGGTGACTTCGTTGACCAACAACATTTTGCAAAAATTCCAAATTACACAGTGCATATCGGTCCAGGAAAACAAGATAATAATACTAAAAATGATCCAAAATTCCCAGATCAGAAACATAATGAAGGTAGTGACGATGCCTCCGATTATGATCCTTATTCCCAACATAAACATTACAATGAAACTACTAATACCAACAAAACTCTCCCTAATGTCACAGAACCCCATCGAAATCAATATTGTCAGCTGGATTGCAGTAACCTAACAGTGCAATATATCCTTCACCCTTCAAGAAAAGAAAATTTATTAAGTATACATAACACAGATGCATTTTTGGGGAAAGGAGGGAAAGTTAGAAGGAAAGACGCTCAGAAATTCTTCCTATGTAACCTATTAAAAGGCTTTCTTCCAACTCCTTCATTTATTGCTCCTCCTAAAAATTATTCTGATCCCTCAAACAACACAATATTTAAACAAGAAGAAATAGAAATAGATCCCAGATATCTCAAGTACTGTCAGAGCCGTTACATAGCAGACGTAATAGATATGGCATATGCGATTGAGCCAATTTATGCAACTAGGCAAGATCAAGAGCCGATGATGTATAACCATCATCGTGATTTTGTTAGTATGCTAAGGAGTATAGGTATCCCTGTAGTTGTTATTGAAGGAATCTATCCTCATTTACGACAGACATTTAAAGTTACAAGGCCTGGAAACGAGCCTTGGGAAATACAAACTCACCTACAAGATAAGATATTTATAAGAGAAAATCTTCTTAATGTCGCTATTAGGAAGGTAGTGGGATGGGAATACCTTATGTGGATTGACGGACATCAAATCTTTGAGAATATATATTGGTGGGAGGAGGCAATTTATAAAATGGAACATTATAATGGAGTTCAATTCTTTCAGGAGTTGGTGCATTTAAAGAAAGATACGAATGAGACTGATTGGAAGATGAACTTTCCCTCTGTTATGTATATCTGGAGCCATACACGACCTGTTCAGATCTATAAGGATAGACTTCATATTTGGATAGGAAATGCATGGGGAGTAAGGAGAGAAATCTATGAACAGATGGGATTCATTGTAGATTATTGTATCAGTGGATGCTGTGATTGCTCTTATGCATTGGCTTCTATGAACAATATGGGGGAATGGAATATTCTTGATACTTGGCCTAACTATAAGAATGTTCTTACTCCCTGGATTTTGAAGACTCAGCAAATTTTCCAGGGAAAAAGTGCTGTAGTAAGAGGGAATATTAAACACTTATGGCATGAGAGATATTTTAATTTTGAAGGAATGCTGAAGGCTATGATGTATGGAGACTTTAACCCAGATAGGGATATAGGGAGAGATGAAAATTTCACAATGTACGTAAAATCGACTTATTGGAAGAACTTGTTCTCAACAAATGGTTGATTGTAAGAATTTCTTCTGGGCATTTTTTTTAGTAATATATCTAAGAGAACTATGTTTTATCGATGTCTAAAGGGCATTAGAGAATTAAATTCTTTTTCTTCCTCCTGAAGTGCTAACGAAGATTTCTCGTTTATCGAAATGAATACAGGCTCATGAAGACACTCAAGCATACATAGGAACTGCACAGAATCTATAGACAATGAGCTGAACTTGCTAATGAAAGGCTATGCTATTGTGCTTATTCTCTGAAAGGATAAACTCCTTGCTTGGTCAACAATTCTTCCAAGGCAGCATCGGCTCTTCCTTGCTTTCTGATGAATCCAGAGAAGGCGAAGATTATATTTCTCTTGTTGTATTTTCCGCTTGATTCATCGACCTAATAATCAATTAGAAACTACTTCTAATAATGATGTTACCTCTCCGATATTGATTTGGACGGAGGCGGAATCCTTGGCATGGATGACCTTGTTGGTGACAGCACACTTTCTGGGAATGTACAAGTCAACCAATTTTCCTTGGTCATTGTACATACCTTCCTTGTCAAGTCTAATATGGCTCATTTGATGCTCCTTTATTTGATTTAAGTTCTCTTGGGGAAACTTTAATAAAATTAAATCAGAGGAATCCTAATGAGTCTCTGGCATTTTGGCATAGCTTCACTTTGGCATTGTCCAAAATTAGTCTGCAAGACCTAGAAATACTCTATAGGCATTATTGGCATAGTCAGTGCAATTACAGGACATTCTCTTTTATAGAGAGTGAAATAAAAAAGTAATAGGCATATTATTTGAGATAGTTTATCCTAGTATCAAGATGCATTTAAGTATTTAAGGCATCATCTGGAGGATTATGAGAGAGGGCAAACTGTGCTAAAATTGAGTTTTCTTTTTAAAATATTCCGCAGAATTCTATTACGCAAAAGATGTATTGTACTTTCTAAGCCTAATAGGGTTCTCAAATTTTCTGTTATTTGAATGGAAAACATATTCAATTAGGAAGAGACTGAAACTATTTTTTTTACTTTTAAGGACTTCAATGCTACTCGAAAATTCTAATGATGGACATTAGTCAAAAATCGGTATCTAAAATAAAGGTACAATAATGCAGTAAAAGAGATAGAATAAATAAAGAAGCTCCTTTTTCTCCTCCTACTAAGAAAATTGTAAGGGATGTTCAGAAGAGAGGATTTTTTTTTCTAACTTTGATGGAAAACAACTAGATTGTGCTGAAATCATGACATTAATCTTCAATTTTATTAGAAGCTTAAGCAACAAGGAATCAAATGAAGCTAAGATACAAAGAATAAAAGACTTTAAGAAAAAGAATAAAAAGTATAAACATGTAAGCTTAGTTCTTTTTAGATTCTCCCGCTAGTTTTTTTGTCATGAACTCAAATGTCACAAAAGTAATAGCATTCGCAGGTAGTACTCTAACTAAATCCACTCTAAGTCCCGAATAAATTGCTCTAATTCCCTCATTTTGATAAGTCAGTTTCAGAGTCTCAAAGAAGCTAACCTTTGCATTTTTGTCTCTTAGGTTCTTTCTATTGTCTTGAAGTCTAGTTCTCATTACCAAATGCGGATAGGTAATGACCATTGCAAGAACTAAAGAATTATTCGTCATAGAGACTAAGCTTACATTTTGAAACAAAAGAAATAGCAAATATATCAAGACTGTCAAGATCTCCCTTTCTCTTTTGAACTATCCCCTTGAAATATTCATAAGTAGGATAAAGGATGGCCGCGTGGGAAAGCCCAATATAAGATCCAATGAGACCCTTAAAAAGAGCTCTAAAACCCTCCTATAACACAATCAACAAACTAAATCATGTCTTACTTCTCTATAGACGGTCATTATTGTTCCCATTAGTCCTTTGTATTTCAAAACCTGTTCGTTGTGGAGATATTGAGATATTAATCTGGTTCTTGCAACCCATAATGGGTTAGTGACAGTATCACAAATGAAACCTGTAAAAATAGCAGCACAAACATTTTTCAGGACGAGATGCTCTTCTGGTCTCCATATGGTATTGAAGTAATTTTTAGTGTAATAGAATATTGAAAAATAAAGAGAATGGAAAATGGGGACAGCATACTTTGTAACAGCGTACCCTCGATATAACCCATGGAATCCTTCCTGATTGTATACCGTTTTTAAAGTCTGCCAAACTCCACGATATTTGATTTTTTCCTGGCCTTTAATTGTTCCCTAAACTATTAGGACCATCCAAACCAATTATACTATGACCATTTTCCTTATTCTGGCTACATCTAGGGGAGCACATATAGTCGTTGCTGTAAATCCTGCTACTAGGCCTGAGAACCAGTCTCGAACAACTTTGTTTCTTTTGAAAATATCTGAAGGGGAAAACCTATTCTCCTCCTCTTGATCAATATGAGAAGTTTGACTCATTTGAGATATTTAATAAATTACAAAATGAACGAAATTTCAGGCTCTTTTATAGTACAGCTCTAATAGAATCTAAATAAACCGAAATAGGAAGTGATGAGTCCTCACAAAGATTAAGTTATTTTTATTTAAAACTAACTTTCTTTCATTTTTCTGACTAGCTCACTATAGAAGAATCATTTTAGAAGAAATTTAAACAAAGAAAATTTCTAAATTTTAGGAACTTCTT
>Ga0065720_1003193_pt1 | contig 29560 bp, 23 predicted proteins | sample Thericmetagenome_FD_59107 | JGI IMG/M metagenome (GOLD analysis project Ga0065720, IMG submission 59107) | Thermophilic microbial communities from the Joint Bioenergy Institute, California, USA of rice/straw/compost enrichment - eDNA_2 v2... | ecosystem: Engineered > Solid waste > Grass >... | reverse complement strand
TCCAGACCGCTTATCCCAAATCTACATACTCTTTGAAGTCCAAGGTTGTCAACATTACATTTTATAAGAAGTTCTGCATCCAGGCACTTGGGCAGCCTTTTTGGCCTAATACTAATGCCCTCAATAATGAATTTGGTGGCAAAAATCTTCGCTCAGCAAATACACTTATTATTAATGGGGTGGAAGACCCTTTTTCATGGACAAGCCTAAACTTTACAAGCACAAACTCTGATATTACATCATATCTTATTGATTGTCCTGATTGTGGACATACAATTGATTTAGTAGCACCTAAAGCTAATGATCCTCCTGCCTTGAACAATGTAAGAGTTAAGATCATGAATAACATTACAAATTGGTTTACTATCGCTTCTACTCCTCAATATTTGGAAACATAAGAATGCGCTTTGTTGTCTTAAATGAAGTCGTTATGCATGAATTTATTTGAATACAATTTCAAAGTTCTTTTCTATACTTTCTATGATTCTTAAGTCTACTATTATCATCTACAAAGTCTTCGCAGGACTTAGGGACAAAATCCAGATACTTTTGGATTCCTTGGTTGTATTATTTTTGGAAAAAGTCTTGTTCAAGTTTAGCTTTTGATTTGCTTTCCAACAATTTTGCAATAATTCCTCATGAAATGCAAGGCTATCAACATAGAAAAAAGCATCTGTTTTTCTTCCAAGATGCAATTAAATAGGAATGAGTATTAAATCAAGATTTTCTCTAACATTGAAAAGAATTTGTATTGTGAAGGGTTCAAATTAGCATCAACAAGTAAGAAGGCCTGAATACATGTTATATACAAAAGATAGAGATTTATATTCATTTTTCTTATTTGTTTTTGTAGTATGCCATATAATAATTTTGTCCCAAACCCAATAATTCATTATAGCATAGGCCAAAGCCACAAAGGGGAGTGACTATTAATAAATGACCAAAGAATCTTTTTCCTGATCTCTTTCTTATAACAGAAACTAAGCCACTGCATGCTGCGAAAACGACTCCATATCTAAATGTGACAGGAAGTTTATAGTGAAGCTTATTGAGATAGTATTTGACCCTTTCTTCGTACTGTCCTTCGGGAGGTAAGGGTGCAACCACACTTTTCCATTCATTCTTTACTACTGGCTGTGCTGGCTGTTGTTGCTGAGACATTTTGGATTCTTACAATCAAATAAATTTATCTAGAAAAAAGACAATTCAAAAATGAATTCCATATGCAATAGTAGTTTTTTCAAGATTCCTATCTTTCATGAGGGGTTTTGAAATGATCCTATTCAACGTTTCAAAAGAATTAAATCATAAGTTATTTGTTATTTACATACATACTCCCCTGACTAATCAAATTATCTAGACTTTGTTGATCTCAGCAGAAGTTACAGATTATGTGAATTTTCTAGTTAGTTTCGTTGTTCTTAATTTTCTATGTTAGGTTTGTCAAATCTATGAAACTTCTTTTTGTTAAACGAAGGAATCTAATATTTTTCTTGTTTGGAAACAATATATCACATATATCGCATACATATAGATGCATAGCATATTGCTGATAAAAACTGAGAACAGTTTTTGCGTTTTCTGGTTTCTTGGTAGATATATATCTTTGTTATGTAAGGGGAAGTACAAAATTTGTATAATACTAAGTGCATATAATATTTGTTAAAGACAAACATACCCCATACATCGATGGGTGGCTCTGATTGTTAAGCTTAACTTAGAACACGAAATATCTGATATTGTGATAGTCTTGAGGATGAGGGTCACTTGCGGTTATTGACGTTGAGTAACGTCCTAAGTATTTAGTCTAAAATTTTTTAAACACTTTACCTTGATGACCGAGGGCGAGCATATCGTTCTTAACTAGGAAATCGGGGTCCTTAGGAGTATTAATCTAAAGAATGAAATTGTGCGATCAATGAATATACCTTCTTCATGTGTGGAGGAGGGATTGAGACGATCTCAGGCTCTTCCTTTCTTTCTCCAGTACAACTGCCACAGTTCATTTGCTGGTTACCCATTTTTGGATCGGATAAGTATTGCTTTGATTTATTGAGATTTACGAATAATTTTATCTGAGTCTAAGTTGCATTCTTGTATGTATCCGAGAATAATGATATTACTAGGAACCCATCACATTGAGATTAGTATAAATTACTCCAAAATGCCTCAACAGGTTACCTTAAAACAATTATTTATTGTTGTTCTGGTTTTAAAATGTTAAATATACTAGGAAATTGAGAATCAAGTAGAAAATACATCAAGAAATTTACAAAATAAGTCATAATGAAGATGTTTGGGCTATTATTTGTGAAAAGGTCTTAAGAAATCATACTAAGCTCGTTGAATAAGTTGGATTAAAACGTTTATTTAGCTTCCCTAACTTTGGCAATAATTAATTAAAGATTCAGCAATGCATGCTATCAGCCCGAGGAGTACCTCCTCAACTCTTCACACAATCAATAAGCAGAAACTAAACTTGAACGAAAAACTCAAACCGGCTCCTCCTTCTTCGCGTTATTCTACTCTTTCCAAATCTACCGAATTCAATTCTTTTATGTTTCGCTCTCATTACCAAAATTCCCGCGAGATCGATATCAAGAAGGGGTTATCTGGTTCAGGAAAATTTACAGACAATTCATTCAAGAATTCGCTAAGAAGCTATCCAATAAAAACGACAAAAAGCCCTTCCGTTCTCTCAACTAACACCCATGTAAAAGATCCTGTTAAAATTTTGAGGTGCAGTTATGTCTCAACAGCTGCGAGCAAGAAAGACATCCTGAACACAGGACGACACTCTTCAACTCGTACAAATACCTATAGTGGAGATTTTACCACCTCAAGAGGAAGCTTTAATAGACGATATGGAACATCTAGGGACTTTGGAATCGATTTCACACACAGGTCTCCAGACAGCCCTATTCTTTTTGACACAGCCAGGGAGCATGTATATAATGAATGCCTTATCTCTGAAGAAACTGACCCATGTCTAGGGGATGATGGAGCTAACTTAAACGAGAAAATAAGAAATATCTTTAACTTAGTTGAAGCTGCTTCTGTGCTCGAGGAAAGTCTTACAGACTTTAATGCGGGCGATACAACTCCTTCTGTGGCAGAGGAGCATAAATCAGCCGTAAGAGTCTCTGTTAATAAGACTAACATGCTTTTCTCTAATATGAGGAAGTAAATATGGTTAGTCCAGAGACCCCTCGGCAGAGATCCTACTAGTTGAGCTGTCTATAAACGATCTTTATTCTAGAGTCTTTATTTGTTTTATAACAAGTCAATTCTTGTAAATTGTTTCAAAGCTAGTACATATCGGTTGATTCATTTCTATACTGAATCTATCAAGGCCCAATCTTTCAACGTTCCACATCCTGGGCAAAGTATAACTTCTCTCTCGAAATGCTATACTTACAAGTGATTAAACTTTTATTGTAATTTATAATTACAATGACTTTTGTCCCTCCAAAACCCCGTTTTCTCTTAGAAAAGAAACGGACATCTCTTCCACTTATTACAGATATACCTGCTCTTCAAGCTAGTTTGCTCGCCTCAGTTAAGGACTCATTTCCTGACCTCAAATCAAATCTTCCTTCCATGCAAAGAGAGCCATTGAACACAGACAGCCTATTTAGTGAGGAGCACAGTCAATATGCGAGCTTAACTGAACGAGCCAAGCGCAGAGTCTCAGAATTTGAGAGGGTTAAGATCGAAGAAGCTAGGTTAATCCCTTCAAGACAATCTACTAATGGAGATTCATCAGCCTTTATCACAAATCCAGTTCTGGAGGATGAAGAAAAGGAAAAGGAGAGAATACAGCAACTAAAAATAAAGGCTCTTAAGCTCCGCAATCCCTTAATGAAAGAAGACACTAAGCCTCAAGTCGGGTCAGAGGTTTCTGTCGGAATTGTAAATGGGCTACTGAAAACTGTTTGGGATGTTGATGGTATAAAAAATGGGATACAACAGGCCAAGGAAGGGATTTACTCATATGGCGCAGAGCTCAGAGAAATGAGAGATAAACTGCGTTCCATAAATAAATTTGCCATTGACAAGTTGGATACCAGACTAGATGAGAATTTGATAGTTGCAATGGAAAATACTTTTAGAAGAATGGAAGAGAGCAGTCATTTCAAGTTTGGGAAGATTATTCACAAACACAGTGAGACTGTTAAAAGACTTCAAAGATATCGCTCTGTGGATAGAGGGCTTCAGAGGAACAAAGAAAAGTTAGAGCTACCACAGATAAATTCTAGGAATAATAGTCCTTCGCTAGTCACAATATTCCCAAGGAATAAACAGAGGTCTAAGCCTCATTTTATTAATGGAACACTGAAAGATAATAAAATGGAAACTCTTCGTGGCTTTCTCAAACCAAAGCACTAATTAGTGCTAGACTTTTTTCTGTATATGTGTAAATTTCTTGTTTCGCCATTTATTTCCTCTTATTCTACTTTGTAGTATTTCTTGATAATAGCTTAGCTGATTACTAGCAAACAGATCCATAAATTAATACACTGTCCTTCAAAAAAAAAAAAAAATTCCAATTATGTGCAATCCTAAATATTTTCGGATGTTTTCTAAGAGAAATGGCCCAAGGTACATTTCTAAATCGTAAAGGAAAGTAATTGGATGTTCTAATTAGGATAAACACTAAACAAGGGCATTTATTATGGTAGGGTAGTTACACTATCGATTAAGAAAACCAGTCTAAAGGTTCTGTACAAGACTGGCTTCATAAGGGGGATAAAGTACTAGCCTATAAGATTTATGTTTGTAGTACAAGAGAAAAATAAGATCCTAAACAACTTAGAACCGAAAATTAATAAAGACAGCTTCTTAGTGAAGCATTACGGTTGAATTAGTTGAATTGGATCCGTTGTTAGTATTATTAGTCCCCTTCTTCTTATTCTTTCCGTTCTTTTTCTTGTTCTTCTTGGCCATTTTGATATCCATTCCATAGCCTACATCGTTACAAAATCTCGATTTTTCATTACAGTCATCTTCATCATCCACGAAATAGACCCGATATTCATCATCATATCCCTCATCATAATACTCCTCGTAGTAGTCAATATATCTTTCGGTCATTTTTGAGGGGTTTAGGGTGATATTCTTCAACAACTCAGTAAAATGATGAACATCCTCGACCAACTGCTTGGAGTCTATCTTCTTGTCCTTTTCCAGGAACTGAAGTTTAAGTTCAATCTCGTATTTAACATGAAGAATGAGTTGATAACTCCTATGGGGTTAGTGAATTAGAGTTGAAGTGTACTCATCTAGTTGAGATGAATTTTTCTTTAGGTTCATTAGGCTTCGAATATTAAATTCAACTTCTTCTGCTCTCCTGAGCAGATTCTCATACTCCATTATAAAATGGCCATGGTCCAGGCATTCGAATTCTTTCTCTTCAGGCCAAATGATTTTAAACTTTACCTTCTTCCTTCAACTTTTCGTTCTTAACCTCCACTATTCTTTCCTTCTTTTCGCCTTTAGGTTCGGTATAAGTTACCGTCTTGGCGTCTTTCATGCATAGCGGGCAAAGACTTTTTTGTTCAAGCCAGCCCGTGATGCACGGAAAGCTGTGATATTTAAAAATTGAAGAGAAAGACATCTACCAGAAGGAATGCCTGCACGGAGAAAGAGTGGAGACCTCGTCTTCTCTGATAACATCGAGACAGATTGAGCATGTTTCCTTCAGTGTCTCCATTTAAGAGGGCCTAACTTTTTTCTATTTATTTTCTTTGTTTTATTAGCTAAATTTAATCAGATTCGAGCAGTAATATAGAGATGCCATCCAATCAGAAATAGAGCTTCTAGATTTCATTATTTAATGTAATAGCCTGCTGATTATGATCAGTGAACTCACGTAATACGCTATTAAAATCCATCTTACGAAGAAAATCAATCATTTTTATCCATGATATAGTCGTAGATTTCTCTAATACCAGCAGTCTTAAGATCCACAACGACAAACAGTTTAGGTATTTTCAATGAGATTCCGATTTCTGCCTTTATATTATTTCTAAGGAACTGAAGGAACTCATTCAAGAAGGGAATAGCGCTAATAAGCTCACCAGGCTCACTTTGCTTAGCAAGGTCTAAAAGATCTCCAAAAGTAGGAGTTGATTCCAAAGCGTCTCCAGACCCAATACCCTTCAAGAACTCCTCAGCCTTTTCTCTCTCAAGGTCTCCAAAGTTCAATTCAGCTGTAGTACCTTTCATAAGGGTCATGAAGAGCCCATTCACCATGTTATTGCTCATATACTCGCTTCCCAAGTCTAGCATTTGAATGGTCTGCTCTCTTACAGTCTTCAAAAGATTAGCATTAAGCTTGGATTCGAAGATCAGCCACATTCCCTCCAGGAAGGCTAGTACAACCTTCTGGTTAGGATACTTCTCGTAAAGGGTTTTGAAGTCATTCTTGAGCCCAAAACTGAATTGGAAATTGGCCTTGAGTTCGTTATCAAGTCCTTGGATGAACTGTTCCTGGTATTCTTGAACCATGGAGGCGAAAAATTCATCTGAGGAGGTGGCTCCGAAATAAATATTCTCTTCATCATGCCTGTATTCGAAACTGAACATGTGATCAACTAAAGGGCCAGCTTCATCAGGGAATATTTCTTTCGCAACGTTGAGGACTCCATTAACAGTTTCCTTGAGGTTGTTCAAGGCTTCAGCTGGTGCTATTGCAGCCTTAAGTCTAAACACAATACTGAAATCAGAACTGAGGTTCATCTCTTTCTTAGTGGCTTCAAAAAGCTCTTCAGCGTCCTTTCCAACATATCCTCTAATGTCTAATCTAGTCTTAGGTTCCATTTCTCCCACCCTAATTGCAAACTTAAATTCGTCAATGTTACTTGAGTCATACGACTCTGATAGGAACTTTCCATATTTAGACTTGACATTCTTGGCTTTATCTAGCATATTCATTGCCTTGAGTTTGAAATAGACAAGTCTGCCCATCTTGTTGACTTTTCCGTAGCACCACCAGGTCTCAAACTCCTTAAGGGAGATCTTTCTGTCCTTATTAGTATCGATATCGGCAAAAATTTTGTCAACTTCTTCCTCAGTGACTTCTTGGCCGAGTTCTTTGGCAATTTGGACAATTTCACTTCTGTCAATGAAACCAGAATTGTCTTTGTCGAAGGATTCGAAGACCTTCTTTATGTTTTTTCTGAGTTCGTCGTCGATTGGGGTGAATTGTTGCTTCTTATCCATTTTATAATCTTACTCGAATTATATAAAAAGGAGTTATTCAAATTTTGAGCCCTTCACATTTAAACTATTTTGACTCTACAATACCCGTCAAAGTGATATTCCTCACACTAGTAGTCTCCTCCTTTTACCTTTGCTCTTAGCAAATCGATAATTTTTTCATAGTAGGTGCTCATGAATCTTTCCTAATTTTTCAGTTATCTTCATTAATCAATCCACTGGTATGAAAGACTATACGGGACTGAGATCAGATATTAAGGTCTTGAAATATTATCTTGGACAGAAACAAAATAATTTTTATTTCAATGTTGTCAAGAGAAGATACTAAGGTTCTTCAGAACATCATCGATGAAATCATCGAAAACAAGGACTCTGAACCTTTCCGCGCTCCAGTTGACTATAAAGGTACTTTTATCTTTTGCATCTCCCTAATACCCCAGCTTTGAATTTAATTGACTATCCAATTCTCATCAAACACCCCATGGACCTTGGAACCATCAAAAAGAAGCTCAAGACCAACAAATATAAGAACATCACCGATTTCCTTGACGACATACAGCTGGTCTGGAATAACTGTAAGCTATACAACCAAGAAGGCTCAGTATTTATTTTTATTATTTCTCTAAGACCTAGCCTATCTATAAACAAGCCATGAAGCTTGAAAAATTGACAAAAAAGATCGTCAAAAAGCATCTTCGTAAGAAAATCCTTACCGCCCTTAATTCGTGTAGCCCACTACAAAGAGTCCAACAAAAAGACAAAATCCGAGTCTGCTCTGTATAACACTTCTTATTTTTCCATAACTATCTAGCATGATAGAAGAGAGCAAGGCCGACACTCCCAGAGATGAAGTAGAATTTGGAAAGTAATAGTTGTTCAATTAGAAAATAAGGAGAATAGGATTCTATTCAATCAAAAAGTCAAGTTCAGCCAAAAGGTTAAGAAGCTGACCCAAGAACAGCTTGTGAAAGTATTGAGAATAAGTGTTTAATTAAATGGATAGGTAGTCCAAATGATTATAGATGGCTGCCCAGTTGCTTTGAGAGAGGTATTTTTTTTTAATGGGAAAAGCATTAAGAATGTTAGACCAGCAAAGAAAAAATACAGATAAAGGTTGATGACTTAAGCTCAGAAACCTTTAAGAAGATAAATCAGTAGCCTTGAGTTTTTTTTTCTAATTTTGTAGATATATGGATGAGATTTTTGCAAATGAAGATACTCAAAATTAAGGATCTTAAATAATTTGTAAGGATTTGTGTCTAGTTATAGTTCACTTCTACGATTTTCTATATCATTTTTAGTATGTCTTATTATTGCATACGATAAGAAGTGGACATGTGAGTAGCAAAGAGTTATTATTACCCTTGAAAAATTGAAATAGACATCCATAATATATTTGCATTATAAATTACAGATTATTATCATATTCTGATTGATATTCCCAATAAATATTCAATAATTATTTTCTTAGATGCTTGCTCACCTCTGAGTTGCTTCTTTTCTGGCTCAAAGCAAACATATAATCTGAGGCCGCCTGCATTTCCTTCTTGATATCATCCTTAATTTCGGCGTCAATATCAATTCCATGACCATCAATAATTCCATACATTTTCTTTAACTCTTCCTGTAAAACATTAAATTTCTTTCCTAACTTCTCATTAAGATGATTGTTGGATTTTATGGCCCTTTCACAGTCCTTTGTTATCTGCTTACAATTTAAATGGATAAAGGCCTTCAACTTATTTCCATGATAAGGATCATAGATCTCCTCTACTTTTTGCCTGAAAAACTCGTTCTTTACATGCTTGACCATTCTCATGACCTTCTTAGGAGACACCATAGTAGTGATATCAACATTATATCTCTCTCTTGTGATTAATTTTTCATCAGGATAACGGACATGCTTTCCTTGTTTTGACACCATCATGAGCTTTTTGACTTTACTGATTGCTTTCGACTTCAAATCGTCATTATCAGCATGTTTAGACTGATACAATATTTCGTTTATAGTTCCTTTGAGGGCCTGCTTTCTCTCATGAGGGGCCTTCTCTTCCTCCTTTTTAACTTTCAAGATAGTATTCCTAACTTCTCCAGGTGCAGAGTGGAGTCGAGTTGGGCTTCCTGGTACCTCCAAGAAATTGGTGCTATGAATGGAATTGGTTCTCCCTGGATAATGTGAAGTTGGAATTGGTGAAGGCATTTCTCTGGGCTGAGTCATTTCAAAAGTTTTGAAGTCGAATTGACTCTGTGTGTCTATTACTGCTTCTGAAGGGATAATATTAATGGTCGGGGTGGAGGTTCCTACAGTATTTATTGTCGAGGTAAGCAAAAAGACGCTGCCTCTCTTTTGGTCATTTTCTGTGACTTCGATATTCTCCATCCCTCCATTTTTCAAAAACTCATCTATAGAGGGCTGATGCTTTCCCCTAACGCTTAATGCCTTCTTCTTAAGATATGATTTTTTCCTCCTTGTTGTAGACTGTGGCATTCCTGTCTGTAAAAACTCCTCAGGGATGCTTGATTCTGAGGCGATAGAAAGCTCTCTCTTATTCTTAGTGATCATTCGTCTAGTCACAAAGTTTAGACTACCCTGGAGCTTCTTAAGCTGTTCATGATTATACTTATGTCTTGCATCAAAATCTAATTCCGAAGCAGGTTCAACATCTTCCAAATTTAGATTTCTCATCTCATCTATGGCAGATTTAAACTCGATTTTCTTAGGAGTGAAAGTGTGAGGTATTTGGACTTGCGCGGGCATGCTGTCCTTGATTGTGGAGACGTAAGTTGGCTCAAGGAGCTTGCTTTCGTCTATCGGGACTTTGGACAGATATTTTACCACACGGTCTGCATGTTCTGTTTCATAGTGTATATCGTTTATAGCGTTTCTTATGAGTGTAAAACGCTTTTCTTCCTGCATTAAGGCAGCATTATTAGTAAATTCTATACGAAATTGCATATCCTTTTTCTTGACTTTGGGTTTTAGGTACTCGGAAGGATTATGGAATTCCTTCAATAAGGGAGCTTTCTAGAGAAATTTGAAAAAGATTCAGAAACTTACTGCAAGCTCTTTGGTTTCTTTGTCGAAATCTACAAAGGAATCAATTGTTGTTTTAAGTTTCTTCGCAGAAGCGACTCGAGCTTTGCTCATCTCCTCTATGAATACCGCAAACTTCTTTTCAGATTTCAAACCCTTAGATTCTCTGCTTCTCAAATAATTAGCATAAGAAGTTGTATTTGGGGTAATATTCTTAATATCGATTGAAGGGGTGTTTAGTCTGATCCCCGTGGATTTATTAAGAGTGAGCGCTGTGACGGGCCGGCTAGGTAAAAAACTTGAAGGTGATATATTGTTTAATAAGGTCATGACTGAGTTAGAAGGTTGCATATGTTTCTAGATATATTAGGAGATAAGAAATTTAGTTACAGGTTGGTCAAGATGGACTGTTGGAAGAGTTCCTTCTTGTGTTGTGAGAGTGGTGGCTTCTCCTGTTGGCACAGTTAGCGGCAAGGCAAAATTCTTCATAGTAAAAGTTTTATTTATTTCTTATTTTGTTAGTGAGAGTGTTTAATTTACATAGATAAAGAGACTAAATCTCTGAAAGTGCATGTTTAAGACACTCAAAATGATGCCCATAACAAACTATAGATTCACAACTTCAGTGGATCGCACAAAAGTGCGAGCAATATTAAAACGACAATGTTACCCAAGAGGTAAAAGTAAAAGCACATATGAAGTAAAAGAAATTCATTCTATATGTGATATAACTCACTATAGCTTATTTTAGGCATCGTTTAGGAATCATTATGATATGAATATCACTTAAAAGATTATTGTGAAGGCTTATTAACAGCAAGAGTGGGGCAGCCCAAGATACCGCAAGTACCATATCCGTTATTGATGGAAGGATCGGCAGAGAGATAAATGTAACCTTGCTGACCCCAGCTAGTACCCCAAGAGTTCTTGACGATGAAGACATTGGTACCATTGATATTATCATATCCAGTCAAGAGGACAGAGTGGTCAAGTTTGTATCCACATCCTGAGGAGACAATACCCTTGGAATAGAATTGCCAGGCACTTTGATCAGCTTCTACATCAACAGAGACAGGGTTGTAAGAGAGGGCACTGAGAAGTTGAGGAACACTCTTTTGAGTAACGCATTGGTATCCGGTATTGACCTTAAGAGCAAGGTTTTGGTTATACTTGCAAGTTCCTTTTGTAGCTTTATAGGGATAGATCTTGTCAGATTCAATACCATTCTTAGCGGTGTAGGTCATGGCTAAATAGGTGAAGCATCCATTGCAAGCTTGGCATTGGGAATCACAATCAAGCATTTGTTGTTCAGAGAAAGAGAGCAAGATACTCCTGTTAACATAGTAAAGACCTTCGAGGGATCCAGTGGTTGAGAAAGCCCAGCAGGAACCGCATTGTCCTTGATCCTTAACAGCGGTAACGGCACCCTTTTGAACCCAATTAATGCTAGTGTAGTTAACTTCAGGAAGAGTTGGACAGTTGTTAGCAGAAGGGCAGAGCTTATCTCCATCACTTGGTCTGCCTGAGGCATATATGGCTTTCCATTCTTCACCAGTCAAGTCAGCAAATTTGTTTAAAGCTTGAGTGGAGCCTCTATTCTCAGAGTTCCACTTAAGAATCTTGGCATAGTTGTTAACAAAAACACCAAATCTGTGAGTTTCTTCTTCTTGAGTGGGGGTAAGACACTCCGTATTGCATCTTCCAGGCACTCCAGAGTTCCTTCATGAGAGCTTCATCGGAGACAATTGCGAAGATACTGTCAGAAGCTTGAGCACCAATGATGATAAGGGTTAAGAAGATAGCGAACTTCATATTCCTGTTAATTATAAATAAAAATCTTTATTGAAAATCTTAAGCTGAACTTATTTCAAATGAATATCCTTAACTTGGATATTTATAAGTTATACCCCTACCTCCTGCCATTTACTCTGCAGCGGCCACTTAACCCCCATAATCTCTTGGAGTTTTGAGTCAAATTTAGTTCTTCATTAACATTGTGCAAAATTATCCTTCATACTGTCCATAAATCTCACGAAGAAAATAAGGAAAATCGATTATAACTAACCACAAAAATTGAGTAATAAATACGAATCATGATATAAGTCAGTAAAACATTCGGAAAACTAATTATTCTTACATCAGAAATGAACCTGCTTTAGGGATTTGATTTTGAGCGTTCCCACCATTTCCATTATACTTTGCAAAACTTCCATCACTGGTTAGGGTGACCCTATTTGAAATTACGCTGTAATTTTGCTGGCCATCGATCTTAAGATTTACAAGTTCTTGGATTAACCTGTCCAGAGAGGCTTGGATATAGGCCTGGGTATTTTGGTCTGCATTTGCTTGGCCGCCCTGTTCTTGGATTATATCACTTAACTTTTTGATCTCCTGATAAGTTTTTTCGAACTGTATTTGAAGGGTATTTGTATTTGTAGTTGTTGAAGAAATATTAGAAGTACTACTGCTGTTGTTACAGTTCGTTGCTGCAGTGCTTGCAGGATTCGAGCTTTTCACTTTTTCAATATGATAGCCATCTCTTTTAGTGATTAGGGCGTACTTAACTCCAGTTTCCATTCTAAGAGCAAATTCTGGTTCTTCATAAATACCATTTTGAGTGTCATCAATTTTGCCCATTAGGGTCTTTCGAACAAAGTCATAATATTGCTTATCCCGGTCCTCATTCTTTTTCTTAGGCTGCTGCTTTGGCTGTGGGAACTTGGGAGTTGCAAACATCTTCGAAAACTGAAAAATAAAATTTAAGAGGAAAGAATTTATTATAGGAGCTTATGTTTTGCAGTCTAAAGAAAAATGTCTAAGGTAACTTTAGTAGTATCAGATAGATCATTATTACTTTGAGGTTTAAAATAGGAGAGAAGTAGCACGAAAACTCAAAATTAAGAAAACTGTCATATTTCCATCATAAAGTTTTTTCGCGTTCATTGCACATGATAGTTTCAGATTAAATATTTACCTATACAAATAGTCTATCCCTTTGTCTAGAGCCCAATTATCAAAGTTAGCCATAAACAGAGATGAATTTCAAACTCAATAATTATAATCTGTTACGAAAATGTAAACAACACAATACCAGTATAAAAAGGGTGAAACTCAACATTCAAAATAGGTATATACCCATTGAAAATCGAATTTTAGAGCAAAACAATTTAACTAAAATATTGGATCCTCTTCCAACTCGGAATCAGAATCCGAACTAATAGTTATTGCCCGGTGTGAAGATCTTTCAGAGCATGTTGGAGAATAATATGGAGATCTAGGCCTGTAAACTGGAGGAGGGCTAATGAGTTCTTCAACATATTCATACGGAGCAAATGGTTGATCGAATTCGCCATCATCAGAGTTTTCATGTTCCTCTTCATTATCATGTTGTTCTATTGGTGATTCCCCTTGAAGAGATCCCATATCAATCCAGTTAGTTGCTGTTGTAGTCCCTGGCCAGATCTCTATAGCAAGGTGAATTGGACTATCATATAGTCTTCTCGAAAAATCTCCTGCCTTGCAATTCAACAACTTGACATCCACTTTATTATCATTTTTGAATTTATTAATTAAGTCCATCTCCTTGCACTCCTCGGGAGGCCTCTTTTTGTCAGGATTGGACTCTAGATAGAGATTTATAATATTATTTATTGTTGTATTTCTTTTTACTTTTTCTAGAGGCTCGCGGCACTTTGGACAATTTAGGCTTGTTTCTATAGATTGGCTCAAGCAGCTCCCACAAAAATTGTGGAGACAGGGCATCGTAGTTGCACAATCGTAGATTAAGCTCAAACATATACAACAAGTCATTTCGTCTGACAATCCATGTTCAACTTTCTTCAATTTTTTATTTTCTTCAGCTAAAGTTGCCAACTTTTGGCTTGTCTCCTCAGATTCTTCCCTGCTATGCTTCAGAGGATTATTACTGGGATTAGTAGGGCAATACACGAAGCCAATGACATCTTCAATGGTCCCAAAATTTTTGAAATGAAAGTAGATTTTATCTCCAATCTCAAGCTTATGGACATTTCCTGTACCTATCTTTTGCTTGCCAATGAAAGTCCCTTTTATGGAGAGATCTTTGATATATGCATTACCATTTTCTTCCTTGTATATTTCACAGTGCGTGGCTTCTAGCTCTCTATATTTGAGTTGTATGTCCACTTTTGAGCTATGGCCTATGGTGTATCGGTCTTTAGTCAAGGTGTAGTTGGAGATAAAAGTGCTGATTGAAATTAGTTTGGCCCAGGGCTGGGGAATTGATGAAGAATTTGGAGTACTTTTTTGGGAGCTAATTTTTGGATTGGGGGTATGATTTTGAAAATGAGAGCTGGACTTGAGTTTATTATTAATAATATCTTGTAAAAATTGTGGAGTCAGGATTTTTTCTGAGTTAATTGTGAGCATCGTTTTTCAACAGAAGATATTTGAATTCAAATTAATTGATTATACCTTGAAAACAGAATTATGCTAAGTATTCTACGAAAGAGCTATTGTTGGTGTGCGGCATAATTCAATGATAAGAGCTATTCTATCTATCCTGAAACACTTGCCCAAAAGCGTTAAGTGGTGCCATATTTTCTGTGCTTTTTTCTGTTAGTTAAATTTGAATATTAATTATGGCAGCAGGACTTTAGCAATATTTCTTAAAGCTGCTTACGCCAAGTATATATTGAAGACATGCTATTTTCTCTTGTAATGGAACTCCAATTCCTTATCTTTAGCACTTAAGATTCCAGACCTTATCAAATATAGCCGGCATCCTACCTTATTCATAGTGTACCAGCTGAGCCAGCTTATGTTTGCAGTTGAGATGTATTAAAATGATTTTCTTATATTTACTGGTTAGTTCTAAAGTCCAGTTGAGCACTCACTATCCTCAAGAGTGTTTGATTGTATACTCTTTACTTTAACCTCCACTCTTGAGGGTTTTGAATCCGAATCTTTGACCCATTTAAGGATCTAAAATTTTCGTGGGTTCAGACAATTGGACTTTTTGATATACATTAATTTTGTCTTCGAATCATCTAATAATGTTGTTAGCATCAACACCTAGTTATTCTATTCCTTTTTGGGGCTTTCCAGGATAACTGGTAGTCAGATTGAGCACATTTCACTCAGTTGAGAATTTATCTGATTAAGAATTTTGAGAATTCACGAATATAATATGACACCATTACAGGAACTTCAGAAGTTCTGGATTAGTATTAGTCTATGAGCATTTTTGAAGATTACCCTCTAAGGATAACAAAGTACCTAACCTGACTGAATTGTAAAAAATACTGTATCAAGCGTCTCTATTTCTGCAAATCAAATGATCTTATTTTTTTTCTGACAATTTTCCAACTGAATGAGAATTGGTCTGCCAAGTCTAGTGGAGAGACAGCTTGTTGGCGGCCAAAATTATCAAAAATTTCATTCTACGGGTTCTCAAAACTATTTTCCGAAAATGAATGTACTCTATAAATTTAGCAAGATGGGTTCATTTGTAATATGATTAATTTCTTTGAAAATGGAACCTGCTAAGAAACCTAGTAAGAAGGTTGATTTCCCAACCAGACCGTCTGTTTCGAAAAACTTTAACCCGAGAAAAATTAATCTTGTCAGCAACCATTTTTCTTTATCCCTTTCTAAGAAGCAGGAACACATTCACTTATACTCCATTGCTGTATTCAATCAAGAGGAAGAGACCATTCCTGAAGACGACAGAGCCACATTCCAACGCGTTATGGGCAGCATCAAAAAAGCACTCAGTGAAACATTCCAGAAGACATATTTGATTTCAGGCAGGAATCTTTGGTCTCTTGCTAGCCTGAAAGACACAAAAACGTTCGAAACTACGATAGATAAGAAGAAATTTTATGTCAAGATTCTAAAAACCAAAGAAAGTAATCTCAAACCCGAAATTTTTTCAGACAATGAACAAGCATCATCTGCTAGGATGTTTATGAATGTCCTCATCAAACGATTCTTCAAAGTCCGTAAGTTTCTGGAATGGGGGCTCAATGTCAAATTTTATGACCCTAATTCACGAGTTAATTTGAAACAAAGTGATAATGTTCCTCTAGAAGTCTTCAGAGGGTTCAAAACCTCTTGTGAGGTGTACATTGGTAACAGACTCAAGGTCCTGGTCGATTTTTCTAGTCGACTTCTCAGAATGGACAATGTTTTGGACTATATGAATACATTCGGCGGCCAAGAAGAGATAGAAGCTGACCTTATTGGACGTTCAGTTGTGGCTAATTATGGTAACTTCCGTATGTGGAGAATCACAGGCATTGACTGGAACAAGAATCCTCTATCAACTTTCATAGACCAAGATGGGAAGGAAGTGAGTTTAGTTCAATATTACAAACAAAAATATAATATTGAAATCAAGGATAAGAAGCAGCCCTTATTGATCAATGAGAGAAAAAACAAAGTAACTTGGATAATTCCTGAGCTGATGAGAATGACTGGCATGACTGATGAAATGAGAAACAACTTTAAGGTTATGAAGGCAGTGGCCCAATATACCAGACTTGATCCTAACAACAGAATGGAAAAAATCACAAGTGTCACAAATGATATCTCTGCATATCTTGACAAAGAGTTTGGAATCAAAATGGATACAAGCAACCAGATTGAAGGCATACAACTTAGTATGCCCACCTTGACCCTTGGAAAAAAGTCATTTGTCCCTGAAAAGGGTAACTACCAACTAAGGGACCCAGTCTTCAAACCTACTACTTTCTCCAAGAAAAAATGGCTTCTCGTCCTCCCTCAAAAGTATCAAAACCATGAGAACGGGGACTATGGAACCTATTTTGTTCAGAAACTTCAAGCTGCTGCAGGTGCTTATGCCATCAGGGTCGAAGAGCCTGCCTACTGCATTGTCAAAGGTAAGAGCCCTAAGCTGGTTCAAGACGCTATTCGTAACAATGTTACTCCTGACACCATGATTGTTGTCTGTATTTACCCGAAGATTGCTAAAAAAGGATGGTACAGAGCCTTAAAGGACGTCTGCTGCAAGGAACTTGGAGTTCCTTCCCAGGGAGTTCTGGCTGAGACTCTCGATAATGAGAAGGGAATTATGTCTGTAGCCTCAAAGATCCTCATTCAGATGAATGTGAAAGTTGGAATGGAACCCTGGATTACTTCAACCCCAGCTGGATTACCCCAGAAAACTATGATCATTGGTGCCGACGTATTTCACAAAGCTGATAAACAAGGTCAAAGCTGCGTTGGATTCTGTGCTTCTATTGATCCTCAACTTGGGAAATATTATTGTAAAGTCCACTTCCAGAAGCCTGGCCAGGAACTGATGGAGAGCTTAGGGCCTCTGGTTAAGGGAGCTGTCAACGCTTATTACAAAGTAAACAATTACTTGCCTGAGTACATTATTTTCTACAGAGATGGCGTTGCTGAGAATCAAATACCCATGATAGTAGAGTTTGAGACAGTTGCAATTCTTAAGGCTTTCACTGAGCTGAATGAGAAATATAAGCCTAAATTTGCTGAGTTCGTTGTGACCAAGAGAATCGATGACCGCTTCTTTGTCGAGAATAAAGGGAAAGGCAACAAGATTGAATATTCGAATCCTCCAGCAGGTACTTTGGTAGCTGACAATGTAGTTTCCAATCACTTTGACTTCTTTTTAATTGCCCAAAACGTCACCCAAGGTACTTGCACTCCTACTCACTACCGCTGTGTTTATAACAACACTGAATTACCTGCTGATGTTTTCTACCAGTTGACCTACAACCAATGCTATAATTACTACAACTGGAATGGCAGTGTTCGAGTCCCTGCTGCTTGTCAATACGCCCACAAGCTTGCTTATCTTGTAGGACAGACTCTCAGAGAAGGACACCATTCCTTATTGGATAACAAGCTATTCTTTTTATAGACTGAATAATAAGTATCGATTTATGATCTTGTCCCTAATCATATGATCTTTATGACTGAACCTACATGATTTAGGAGATTAATTTATTTGCTTAGGACTTAGGTTGGAAATCAGATAGGTAATTTTTTATTAAAAGAAAGAGAATTTTTCTTTATTTTTCTCTTAATAATAATCAAAAACATCAAAAACAGCTCTAATAAAATAAAGAAAATATAATGATTAAAACTCTTATTCTATATATATATTCAATAAAGTCAGACAGGAGATAAAATATTGCAAGAAAAATTAGGAGACTTGCGCCTCTACATCTTCACAAACATAAAAGGCTTCCGATTATTCAACACTTTGGCCTTCTTCAAATTGCTTACATTCCAAAGAAACTAAACAATTTATTCTGTCTTTCTCTCACTTTCTCAACCATGTTCATTAGTTTCTCTAGTATCTCTTCATTATTCTCGAAGTCCACAGGGAATCCTTTTTTATAGTCCTCTTTTAAGAATTTATACACCCTAACATCCTCAGTTATATTCTCATAGCCCTTTTTCTGGAACTTTCTCATCTCATTACAGTAGTCATCAATCTGGACAATAACAGGGAATTTTATGTACTTTAACCCTGATTCAGGAAACTTTGTATAAAAATTGACTCCATCCTGGAGTTTTAAGAATATTTTTAGAAAGATATTGAGGTTAGGAATGGCGGGAAGCTCTATTTTCTTGAATAGGTCATCATAAACCTTTGCGGCATTATCTGAAGATTGAAAGATTTCTTGCAGCTGGTTATAGAGCTTTTCGTCTGAGTTCTCAAAGGAAATGACCTTATGGGAGCGCAATGTCATTAGCGCCGAAAAGATGTAGTGTGGGGAGGCATAGTTGTTAAACTTCTTGATACAGATAGTTGCAATCTTGAGGAAGGTCTTAGCCATTTCTACCCTTCTAATGAAACTCTCCTGACACAGAATGATATACTGAATCCAGTAGCTGAAGCTGTTAAAGCGCTTAACATATTTCCAATAATAAGGGCACTCGCTCTTATCAGGTTTTGTCCACCTCTTGCAAATCATCTCACTGAGATCGATCCTTGAGAAATGTTTCCAGTCAATTAGGGTCAATTGACCAGCAATCACCTCAGCTGACTCTTCAAAAAGGGCTTGGTAACAAATTCCAGTCTTATGGATTAGATCAAACCCAGTATATTGAAAATTAGAAAGCAACTTAGGACTGACAAGGCTTGCAAATCTGCTTCCTCCGGGTTTGTAATGCTGAAGAGAAAGGCGATTCTTAATATCGCTTTTATTTCTAGGTGTCATGTACTCATTCTTCTTTGACTCTAAAATTTCCTCTGTGATTTCCTGGTAAAAGATTGAAAGATCTCTGATCAACTTGCTAAGCTCAGGATCCTTCTCAATAGGATATATGAACTCTAGGAACAAGTTTAGGATGGTTATTAGGTTGGGAGTCCTGACAAAATCGAGCTTTCTTTCTTCGAGCCAATTCTTCAGGATCTTAAGAATGTGTAGTTTGACTCTTTTGCTCTCGGCTGTAAAGTATTGTTGTTCACTGGGAGTCATCATGAGAGGTTTGGGGACAAAATATTTGAAGACAAGATAGAACATAACGTTCACTGGGGTTGTATATAGATCATAGGTATGAATGACTATTTTTCTGAAGAAGCTTGCCTGGCTAAAATCTGTGAAATGTTCCATTAATTTGGCCAGGGTGATATGATCTATGATGATATTTTCGTTAGGCCTCAGTTTGCTAGGCTTGAGAATTGAAGGGAACTTCTTCAGGGTTCTTTCAAGGAAGACTGATAGCAGGGATAGAGAGCATTGTGAACCCACCATGCACTGATCATGCTGTATACTATACACTTTTTCATAGAGCTTTCTGAGTTCTTTTTCCTCGAACTTAACTGTTGTAAAATTACATCTTTGGATTTTGGCGAGCTTGGCCTCTATGTAGTCAATCTCCTCGTGATATTTTTGTCTGAAGGAGATACTTTCAGCCCTGATGCTCTCTAAAGTCTGCTGAAGGAGCTTCGAAATGGATGCTAGACTCTCTCCTGCAAAACAAATAGAATAAAGAGAATGATTTAAGGGTTTCTTTGTGTAAAATTCCCTAGACTTGGTGTCCTTGGTGTAATAGACATGTGATATCAAGTCCCTCATATAGGTCCTCAAATGAACCTCCTGATGCTCATGGGCAAAATTAATAATTTCTGCAGGGAATAGGGTATCATCTAGACCTAAATAATTAGAATTGGGTATCAACCTATACCCAGGTCAAAGTGTTGCTTGCAACTGTTTTGGCTCGTCAAGGTCATGTTCTCCATGATGACGAGAAATGGAGCAACTGTATTTTTGGTCTGATGCCCATGAAATTTCTCGAGATATTTCTTGGTATCTGGAGTTTTACTCTTGTCCAGGGATGTATTTGCCTTTAATAATCCCTGTTTAAATTCTGGGTAAGTTAGTTATATATTGACAAATTATACCTCTATAGTCCCTTTGAAAATCTGTACTATTTACTGAACCCTTGGAGTCTCCAGTATGGCTTGAAAAGTCTACAGGGGTGTTAAGAGCGCTATATCTTCGATTCATATCTGGAAGATTATGTTGGAAAAATCTGGTTTACTTTTCATTTGTTCGGATCTAAGTTCTATTGAAACATTGCTTGAGTCTTCAGCATCGGACTCCAGCTCTGCAAGGAAGAGAGATCCTTCTAATTATACTCATACAATTTAAAATGGAGCTACCATTTGATATGGTTGTTGAGATATTCGAATTTTTAAGAATATAGTCTGAATTCTTGTGGGAGGTCCCCTCCACTGACGACATATCAAGTGAAACATTCTGACTTGGTGAAGCCCTTGATTGGAGGCTCTCGCTGAAGTTAGTGCTCTCTGCTTTACGTAGCACATTTTGAATTAGCGAGACCTGAGGCTTGTTTGTAAGGTTTTTATTTAGAAATTCCTTGAGTTTTGTTGTGTGTTGATTCTCGTTGTCCATGAGCCTGCTAGGTGGTGGAAAGTCTAAAATGTCATGAAATGGAAAACTTCCTAACCTTTGCCACATGCAAAATAATTCAAGATTAATAAACTATATTGCTTGCTTTTCCTAGACGAAATGAGTCCTAGTTCTCGGATTTACAATACAAGTAATATGCATTCGATGGATATCTTGTGATATTCTTGAAGGGGAAATGACTCCCTATCAGACACCATACAATAATTTCCTTGAAAGATTATTCCAAGTAAGACTCCTAGCATTTTCGGGCTTAAGATCGTCATATTAATTTAAATTCATGCGAAATAAACGGTAATTTGACGTCAGATCACCCGATGTCGTACCAAGCTCTAACTTCAGCCAATTCTTGGGACGAAACATGGCAATCTCCTATTTTCAAAATATGTAGGAGCAAGTTTCTTTCTGCTCTATTTATTGAAGTGAAAGAGGAAATTATTAGGCCAAACCAATGAAAGACAGTGCCATGCTATAATATTCATAAATAGGACATCTCAGGTTTGCCTGGTTGAATGTCTAAAGAGAATGAAAGTTTCGCGAGAGATAAATTGTATTGCTTGAGAAAGCCTGCCAGGGTATTATTACTCGATTACAAAAGAGATTGGCATATTCGCTTTATACAATACACAAAAGGGTAGGACATATTGTCCTTAATTAAAGCTCGTGCTCTTCCAAAATGAGATTTGGGATTCCGTTCACGATAGGATAGACTCTTCCGCAATTTTCACATTGTAATTTTCCTTCGATAATATGTGTCTAACACCAGTTATTATTATACTCAGAATTCCTTACATTATATACGATATTGAAGAATTCTCTCAAGAAATTTTCATCATCGAGGAGCTCTTGGGTAATTTCGCTTGGGAATGTAGTATGTCCAAGCTAAGGATTATTATGAATGGGAAAAACTATTCTTACTGAGACAACAGTCTTGTAAAGAGCAGACCAATCAATCTTGGGAATTAATCTGAGAACAAATTCCTTATTGAATTCTTTTTCGATGATTTGAGACTTGTCAACCACGATCTTCAAGGGATAATTGTTCTTGTTGCAGTTCTTAACATTGCACATGAGAAGGTTGTGAGATAAAAGTCTCATTTTTCGTAAGTCCTCAGAATCCTGATATCTTTGGAAATAAAATTAAGTCACTCAATGCATAGAATTTTGCATTTAATACCCTAATACCCAATCATTACTCTTCTCTAATTAAAAATCCAGTAACAAGGACATTGAGAAGCTAGGAACTCAATCCCAAAGATTAAAGAAGGAAAAAAATTTGAATTTTTAATTATGTGAAATTCTCGTTTCGTTAATAAATCAAAAAAGGATACTTTAAGGATTTAAGAAGCACGGCCAAGGCTGGAGACAAACTCATACAGATTCTGTTAGAAATTTTGAAAGAAATTTTATAATTATCAAGGCAAATAAAATGTGTTGATCAGTTATAAATTTACCTCTTGAAACCGGGTTTAGCGTTAATATTCAGGGCTTGTTCTCTGGTGGTCTTACTCTTACAAACATTCAATGTTCTTAATGTCTTCCAACTTTAATAAGTTTCAGTGCCGTTTTTGTAATATACGCTGATAACGCATTACAGAGAGTTATGCGTTATACCAAAGCCAATTACAATTTAATAAACAATCTTACCAGATGAAATCGACAAAGCTTTTCATCTTTATCTGCATTGTTATTGCCTCTCTTCATGCGCAGAGCTACACTTTGCCTGACTTAGGAGTCAATACCACCCCTGCAGATTGTTCGAATGCTAATGACCTCCTTCCAATTGCCCATAATGATCAAACTCGCCTACAAGGCATCGTTAACAAGATTGCCACAAACAGAGTGTTCCTTGAAGAAGTTGCTCAGCTCGTCGATACCGCCTGTAACCATATCAATGCCCTAAACCCCGTAAGCTTTGCTCAAATGCCATCTGGAACATCTTTCCACAGTAAAACCAAGAAAGCCATGAAAAAGTTGAAGAAGCTTACAAGAGTCAAGAGCGAATTTGAAAAGGATCTCAATAAGAGAATGGACAAAGCTTTTGATGTTTTGAGTCAGATTTCTCAAGCTACCATTGATGAACTTAAGGCAGTTTGCGGACAAGTTCAAAATGCTGTCACAGATTTGGATAATTACTTAGTTTGGGCTTCCAACGAAATTCAACAACAATATTTAAACACATATCTTCCCCAAAGAATCGACACTCTTACTGATCTTATTAATAATCAATGTAATGTCCCTGAACCAGATATTACTTACGTTAAAACTGGAATTCTAAGCAAAGTATATCCCGCTGGCCACACTCTGACTACTGGAGAGAACAGAACCAGATATGAATCTCACATAGTTTACTTCGATGTTCCTTTCATTGAAATTCCAGAAATCGCACTCAGTATTACCGGATGGGATATAAGCTCTGACCTTTATTCTATTGCACTTAGCATTACTGATATTACTGAGGAATACTTCAGTTTCAGAATTGCTGCTATCGGATTAGTGAAATTATACGCTGCTCAGGTCCATTGGATGGCTTTCCTGGGAACCTATACTCAAATTCATTATTATCCATCCTTCATTGATTACACGTTGACCCCTGCTTTGAAGACTAACTACAACAAGCCAGGATATAGATCCTACACTCGATGGGAATCACATGTTGAAGCCTACTCAACTCCCGCTATTGCTATTGGTATCACAGGATTTTCTTTCGCTACAAATACAGGTGCTGGTGCTCGCTTTAGTATTACTGCTGAGGTGGAAGATTCAGGTGCCACTGTTAAATTTGAGACTTGGGGCGATACAATTCTCTACAGTGTGGTCGCTGCTATCATTTCTTATGAAGCTAGCCCATTTGGAGTCAAAGTCGGGGTTGGTCACACCGAATCCTCTATAAATGGACCCTTGGCCACTGGAAGCGGTCTTAGATTTGAAGATAAAATTGCACACTATCCTTTTGATTTTGGCTTCACACCTCTTTGGTTCCCTTTAATTAATTACGTTGAAGCCACCCCATCCAGAGGTCTTTTCAACCAGACTGCTATTTCTACCAACGACCTTGCTCATGTCAGATACTCTGTGGACCAAACCTTGAAAATTGCCCAAGTTAAAAGCACCGTCTTTGCAACTTGCACAAATAATCTCAACTGTTATAATCAATAAATGGTTGCATATCGTAGCTACTTAGTGAACTATATTTGTAAAAGTTGATGCAACAGATTAATGAATATTTCGTAAGGAACACGAGTTTCTTTAAAGGAACAGATTGAGATAGTCGACTAAGTCAATACTCATACTTTGAATAATTAATCACTAGACCCTACCTATAGCCTTCTTGTAACATTAAAATTGGAAAGCGATATTCCTCTATTATTAGACTTATCCTAGGAAGAATGAAATTTTAGTTAGATTAACTATAAACTCATAAACTGAAAGAGCTAAGAGCCTAAACGCAAAAGGGCTAAACTGCAATCAACTCCTGATAACTCCCTAATGAAGTGATATGATAAGCCTTAAACGCAAAATTATCAACTGCAATCGAATTAACTGAAGTGATTTGATGAGCCTTAAACGTAGAATTTCCAACTGCAATCAACTCCTACTAACTCTCAATAGGAACCGAAGTTATTTGTTAACTCTAAAACGCATTTTGGATCGGGCCTGGAAATTAAAATTGTTACAAAGTATAGAAATAGACAAAATTACATCAGAAGGATAGAAGCAGAAGAATCCTAGAAAATGTAGGCTATAGATTTATTATTATTTGGCTTGTTTGATGTGATGGTCTTTCCACATAAAATATGCACAAATTAGGGTCATATCATCATAGGTGTTTTCTGCCTGCTCCCATCCATTTTTTGCCTTCTTCATAAGAATGTCTCCGGTTTCTCGAATTTTCTCAGGAGTAGCATAATTCAATACATTCAGAATTTCATTATCATCAAGATAAGTGAACACAGGCGCTGACCCAATAAGTATAAACTTATCTACAACTTCAGAAAGAGTATATTCCGTGACTTCTGGTTCACTTGAGATTCCAACTAGAGCCCCAACCTCATCTCCTAAGGATCTAGTTGTACTAAGGCATGGGAAGACTCTCCCCTTAACAAACACCCTTTCATATCCATCAGTCCATTTTCTGATCTCACCACCCTTGGTATATATTCTCCTCTTTTCTTCAGGCACATCTGGGGCATGATCATAGGTCAACTGCTCTAGAGTTAGAGTCTTTTTATGTTTAAGTTTCTTTCCAATTAGAACTTTTGAATCCCCTAGCTGTCCAATATAGAGTTTGTTCTGGCGTTGAAGAACTACTGTAGCGCAAGTCCCGCTTAGATGGATATCAAATTTGGCTCTCTATAACTTTAGTCTAATTTTCATAATAGTACTTTGCTTCCTACATACTTTTTTAAAGATGCTTCTGTTTTAGCAAAGGAGTCTTTTATTGCCTGCATGGGATCTATTAGAAACACAGGGTCTTCTAACAAATGTTTAGCCAGGCACATGCATCCAAAATAAGAGACCTCATTTCCAAATGGTCCTAAAATGTAAACCATGGATCATTATTCTCAATTACCATGTCCATCAAAAACGCAATAAAGCCTAGTGTAAGGGTCTAAGTACACAAAATAATTGTCTTGATTGTATGGTTCTAACCCATCACCCTTCTTACAGGCGACTGCTATCCCCAAGTCATAAAGAGCTTGTTTGCTCAATGCATATCTTTCCCAGTTCTCTTCCTGACCATAGTCGTTTCTTCCAAAGGTCTCATCCCTTCCCTCATCCGCATCATAAAATCGGGTTCTATTTTCTACTTTATAGGATTTTTCCTAAGAGATTATGTAAGAGAAAATCGTTAGATACTTCGGAGGGCTTTTCCTCATCCAGAGGGAGCTCACTATGTAAATATAGCTTCTTATTCGAGCTTATATCCACTTTTACGATCATTTCCTGAAGTGCAGTTCGAAATTCTATGCTAATTATTATTCAAAAATGTCAGTTACCTATGTCCAGCTTTGCCCTGTTGTTTTTCAAAAAAGATCTGGGTGATAAAGGATCCAAGGTAAATTTATCCTTGAAAAATTACAATTTCTAGATTGGGCTATACTTGATCCATAATACTCTCTGCCTCAACTAGTTCTTGGTCTTTTTCCTCTTCATCGCTTCTTGGTGAATCCTTTGATATTGGGCTACCATCCCCCTCATATCGATCTCTTAGTTTCTTTTCTTCTTCTAATTTTTTATTTAGCATCATAAGTTTCTCTGCAACACTGTTATTCACTCCAGTGGTGGCTCTTGTATAAAGTCTGTTAAGCTTAAGCGAAAATGTCTTGTCGAAGCCTCGTGATTTCCTATAATTAGAGAGTTGTTTGCTTCCAGGATCGAAGGTGTCTATATTATCGCCATCTGATTATTAGGATGTGAAATATACGATCGTACCTTCTGATATGAGTGACTTCAAACGGCTGACTCTGGTGTTGTTAAGCTCAGTTTGTTTTGACACTCGAACTCCCATTTTATTTTGATTTTAATTGTTGCAAAAAACTGACGAAAAGTTCGAAAATAACGCGAGAAGCTGTGAAAAAGGAAAAAATTTACGTGAGAGTCATTTTCTGAAAAGAGTATACTGATACTTGAATAAATAGAATAAACAAAGGGAATATCAGACAGTGTTAGGAATTCAGTCGAAATGATATTAAAATACAATAAATATAGACAAGGCTCTTTATAGTACTTTGAGCACAAATAATTTACTTTTTGGTCTTCTTTTTCAGCTCCTTTGTCTCGCTTTCGATTCTGCGGTAGTCTTCTTCCAGGGACCTGAGTAATTCCTTGGTCACATGGATCTTTTCGACATTTTCTCTAAACTCATGTATAATTTTGTCTTTGGGATTATCTAATTTGAGTTGTCCGAGTTGCTTGCAATTCTCAAGAGTTTCATGATATGCATTATTAGTGAAGATTTCTTCTTTGACCATTTCTGTAATAAATCCGAGAATTTGGTCAAATCTCATTTTCAAAAGCTTCTCTTTATGCAAATCGAGGAGATATAGACAACATTTGAAGAATCCTTTCCATCCGTCCTAGATAAATTAGGTGACTCTATGAGTATCTTACAATTAAGAGAGCATCCCAGATTCTCATTAAGGTGTATGAATTATGGGAATGCTGGAATACATTAGAAAATAGTGTAATGAACCAGGAGGCACTAAAGAGACTAGTCTCAACTCCTTCTTTCTAGGGCTCTTAGAGAAGTTTCAGGAAATTGATACCTTAAAATGTTCTGCCAAATCAGGGAGGAAGATGGAGATGAGTCTGTCAAATTGGTAGAAGACAGCTCTAAGGCTCTCTAGGTCATCTTCAAAGAAGCTTTTCATATATTTGTCAACCAGCTTCACAAAGAAGCGGAAGGTTATGTCTTCTTCTCTGTAGAGACAGAATAAGAAACCCATGATGTAGTTCATTCCTTGACAGTAGGATACCTTGGGATTGTAGTGAGCGTAAATTCTTAACAAGTTGTATAGAATCTAGGAGATATTAATAGAAATTCAGCTTGATTAGTACCATTGTATTGATCTGAGGATGGTTGTGGAAAGACCTCTGGACATCCAGGGTGATAATATCCTCAACTGCAAAGACTTGCTGTTCAAGCAAATTGTACTTTTCCTTAATTTTGAAGTAATCCATGTCAGGTTTATTCTACACGAAGTCATTATTACTCAACAATTCCTTACAAGCTTCATGAGATTTTTCCAGACACAAAGTCTCTTTTGTAGTGGCAGGTCCTCATCAGGAGCAGAAAGCGCTATTCTGTAGATCTTCTTCTCAAGAATTCTGTTCCAGTCTTTGGAAACCAAAAGAAGACTTAGCAGGTTATCCTTATATCCCAAGAAATCTAGAGCTAATAAAATTGGATAGACATTTCCATGTTTCTTGATTTTCTTGACATGATGGAAGGCCTTCAAGTTGACTTGTTTGTAAATTTCGCTATTGGTCTTTTTCTCCAAGATGGAGGAGAGCATATTTCTGCTTTCATAATCAATTCCAACCCTATTTTCATAAGACTTTTCTAGTTGTAGTTACTTCTTAGTAATATGGAGAAGAATTTTAGAGGTCAGTTGGTGGTCAAGTTCAAGGTGTAGCAAGTAGACATTAATCTCGTCAACAACACTGAGTCTCAAGGAGGCTTCATCTATGCTCACATACTTCTGAGAATCAAGGAGACCTTCAATTCTCTTTCTGACATTTGCGAATCGATTCATGAGTCCTCCCTTACTTTCGCTCTTCTTCTCTTCGCCTTCTTTCTCTTTGGATTCTTGGTTCTTTTCCATTTCAGAGCTCTTTTGATATTCTTCAAGCTTCTTGCGATGAACCAAGTAATAGGTTAGGTTCTCCCATCTACTGATGTCGCTAAAGAGAGGATGGTTCTTGAATATGGCTCCTAAATACCTCTTCTTCTTAAGTTTGTCGCTCTACAAAGAATTAGTTAAATATGAGGTGGGTACCTCTTTGTAAAATTTAATGAGGAAGTTCACAAGGTAGTAGAAGAGCTCATATTCCTTCTCTTCATTCTCAGTAAGATCTTAGGAATTAGTTATTGATAATTATTTTCTTACTGTTAATGATCATTCCAGTTAAGGTCTTCAATCCCTTCCATTTATCTTGAGGGACAGGGTGGTCTCTTGAGAACTTGGTCTGGGAACAGGCCTTCTCTAGGAAGTACTTTCTCATGGAAGCAGAAGAACTGAGGATTTCATGCAATTTTAAGTCCTCGTCGTCCATAGAATCCTCAATATTGGAGCTAATATTAGAGTTGGTGATATCTGTAGTCAAAGCAGAGGCATTAACTGGACTACTATCTGAGATTCCTAGAGGTTTTGCCTTTTCTCTGATGAGACTGTTGATGTAATTGTCAATGGGGAGCTTCTCGCTGATCTGATTCATGGCCTCATCTGCTACATTTTCTTTGTTGGATTTTCTATTCTCTTATCATTTTTCTTCCAAAATTTTACGAGTTTCTTCTTTCTCCCTTTGTCTTCTTCCACATATCGTAAGAGATAAATTCTTCTCTTCTTGTGAGTCTGAGATTTCTGGTGTTGTCAAGATCCTTGAGAATTTCTTTGGAAATACCCTTTTGAGTTGAGGCTAGATTTTCCTCAACGATCTTAGACCTGCTTTCATAAGACTAAAGATGAGCTAAAGAGGGAAAATAATTATACTTGGTAGTTATAGTGAGCCATAGAGGCAGAGACAGACTCGTAAATCTCTTGGACTGCCTTTATCATTTGAGAGACATTGAGTTTTGTGAAGTGGATTCTGCTCTCTTCATTCAGGTCAAAATTGTCGAAGATAGAGTAAAACTCGGAGTCGTAGTTCTCCCATCTCTGATTTACTA
>Ga0065720_1019295_pt1 | contig 29569 bp, 20 predicted proteins | sample Thericmetagenome_FD_59107 | JGI IMG/M metagenome (GOLD analysis project Ga0065720, IMG submission 59107) | Thermophilic microbial communities from the Joint Bioenergy Institute, California, USA of rice/straw/compost enrichment - eDNA_2 v2... | ecosystem: Engineered > Solid waste > Grass >... | reverse complement strand
GAGACAGGTTTCTACATGAATTAAATAAGCTAACAACATTTTTACTCTCTAATTCAAGTTTTTCAGCTCCACCTCTCTCCTTTGCTCTAAGTACGTAATTCACTCATTACTTTATCCTAGGCATTTTATTTATTACGAGAGACTTTATAATTGATAAGAGACTCAGGATACGTTTGACTAATATATTCATTTGGCTTATATAGGTATTAAAGGCCAAATTTCTAAAGAAGAAAAGTCAAGTATACCATAATCTGTAAGCTTTGCATCATCTTTCGTGATTTTAGTTTGTCCATAGTATAGACTATAGAATTTCATATTTGCTCTTAGCTTATCAAAAATGATTGCTTTGAGCTCCTTCACAGTAATCTTATCCTCTACATCAATCAAGCAAGATCCAAAAAGATCACAAAGACCCTTTGCCTCAACTATAAGTTTCTTTTGGGTCCCCACCTGTTCTTCCTTTAAAGCAAAAGCCTTGAAAGCTTCCTTCAGCAACCCAGCAACTTTATCAAGTCCTTGGAGAGTTACTCTAATAGGGGATTGAATGCTTCCATCACTTTGAGATGGTGCCCAAGAGTCCAGAGGAGGTAAGCCCTTTTCTAGGTTTAGAATCTCCAGGCCAACGTCTACTATACGGTCTTCTTTGGGACCCTCGAGGATACTCTCAATTTTCTTTTTAAGATCTTTGAAGCTGGTTTCCTTTTGGCTCCAGGCAATTAATTCTCTTTTCACTCTTTCTTGTTCAGCCTGGAATTTTGTCTTTACCGAGTTGACCAAAATGTCCTTTTGTTCTTGAAGCAACTTGGCAAAGTTTTCAAAGTGGCTATCAATTGACTTTAATAAGTGCTGTTCCTGGTTCTTCAAAGAAGATAGATAATTCTTTAAGTAAATTTCCTCATTCAGTGAGACTTTGCCTAAATATTCCCTCAAAGACCCAGCTCTATTTCGAATAAAGCCTTTGAAGTCTTTGTCTTCTTTAACTTCGTGATCCTTGTGGTCAACAAGGGCACATTTGTAGCATATTCTCTTTCTATCAGTGATGCAGATGAGCTCTAACTCCTTATCATGAGTCTGGCATCTCTCCTTGGGTATTTCTTCTGATATACTGGAGAGAGCATAATTCTTAGGGAAAAGATCTAGAGAAACATGGCTTAACTTCATAGTACGTTTATCTATTGGGCACTGAAACTCTAACGCCTTATTATTTATCATATTTTTTATGCAGACTTGGCAGAAGGTATGGCCACAAATAGGAACCATAAGTGGCAGATGCTCGAGGGAGTCATATCTTGAGAAGCAGATTGGACACAATAAGTTCTCAGAATTCATTTCGCTATAAAATTTATTAACAAATTGCAAATCTTCTTCTAAAAAACCTCGTCTATACTCTTAGATATACATTCTGCAGTCATCAGAAGAAATCCCGAGACTATCAGAATAAGGAGTTATAGCTCGTTTCAATTTTTTTTTTTTTGGTTTCAACCTCAGGATGCCCCTAATGAGATGTGAATAGAGGATTCACTCTGTCTATGCCGAAAAAGTTTAACAGCCATTTCTGAAGAAAATTTTTGATGAACCTCGTCAGATAATAATCATATTGGAAAAACATATCTCTTGTGAACATGGGAACCCGTATGTTCAATACATGTTTCCTAATTCTATAACTATATGCAGGTATTTTTGTCAGGTGTAATACTCAAGAGGAGTTCTGGTTTTGAGAAATCGAGGGATTGGGATTTAGACTAAAAGACGGTTTCAGAGGAAGAGATGAAGAAGAAGTACAGGAAGGACAGTGCAGAAAACTATTGAGACATATCACCTTTATGAAAAGGAACAGGTTTATTATAACGTCGCTTAGGGTTTATTGATAACTGGAGATGTTTTATGATTGTGTTTTATGAATTTGAGTATTTATTCGTATCTTAGCACATAATTATAATTTAAATCAGAAACAAGCACAAAATACAACATACACAATGGCTGACCAATTAACCGAAGAACAAATCGCTGAATTCAAGGAAGCCTTCTCCCTCTTCGATAAGGATGGTGATGGTACCATTACCACTAAGGAACTCGGTACTGTCATGAGATCTTTGGGACAAAACCCAACTGAAGCTGAACTCCAAGATATGATCAACGAAGTCGATGCTGACGGTAACGGAACCATTGATTTCCCTGAATTCTTGTCCTTGATGGCCAGAAAAATGAAGGACACTGATACTGAAGAAGAACTTATTGAAGCTTTCAAGGTCTTCGATAGAGATGGTAACGGTCTTATTTCTGCTGCCGAATTGAGACACGTCATGACCAATTTGGGAGAGAAATTGACTGACGAAGAAGTCGATGAAATGATTAGAGAAGCCGATATTGATGGTGATGGACACATCAACTACGAAGAATTCGTTAGAATGATGATGGCCAAGTAAATTTGTGTGTTCCTTGTATTTCTCTTTGAATACACCCCGTACAACTGCCTCTTTTTGTCAAGGAAGGACTCGGTGTCCTAATTTCTAATTCTCTCATAGGAACCTATAGCGAAAAAATTTTTTCCTTCACAATAGTTTTTTTCGTTAAAATGCTCACAGGGCATATACTTTTCATTACGAATTATATAGAAGACAAGAATATACAATTTTCTCTAAATCCCCAATTCAATAAAGTCTTCATTATAGGTATGGCCCAGCTCAGAAACAACAGGAGGATTTGGGCAAGTTCTCTTGCTAAGTGAAGTAATCTGGGTGGGGTTAGCTATAATACCCACAGTAGCGAGCTGAGCTGTGAACAAGGCTAAGTCTTGTGTTGTAGGTGATCCAGTATTAGAAATAAAATAGGCTCTTTGTTTATTGCCTGAGACAATGATGGCCTTTCTGACAGCTCCTTGTCCTGAGTAATAAATGACAACCAGAGGAGGTTTGTTGCTTTGATGCCAGACTCCTCTGCTGTAAGGGTCGACATATAAGACTCCAAATTCGAGTTCTTTCCATTTAGTTAGGGTACCTGTGGAGTCGTAGTATTTAACAGAGTAGGCCATTTCCAACAGGAAATTCTTTGACATAGAAAAAGAGACACACTGGTAGTTGGCCCAAGAGCTTTGAGCTGGGTTGGACCAGACAGCAGTCACATTCCAGACATTTAAGAAGGTCTGGAGACTCATTTGATTATCTGGAATGGCGTAATTTATTAGGGTCTGGCAGCCAAGATTAGAGCCTGTGGCGTTTAGGAAGTTAGCTGTACATCCAGCGGATTTAGCTGCTGACTGGGCAATAGGATAGAGATTTGTGGTACCTGATTGATCTTTTGTGAATCCGAGGGCGAAGGATCCAATAAGATTACAGGTATTATTACTCATAAGGAGGATGGCACTGCTATCTGAGTACACAACATACCAGAGGGACTGAGTCAGATTGGGGTCTGAGTAGAAGGCATATGGTTGGTTAGGATTGTAATATAGTGTCTTTGTGCGGTTATAGTAGTTCCATTGGGTGTAGAAGGGATAGAAGAATTTTTCTGTGTAGTTTATCTGGCCATTTTGAGGCTGGGAGAAGGAAATAGTGTGGCAGGGGTAATAAAGAGACCTTTCATAATCGTCAGTTTGATAATCATTACTTAAGCTGATAACCCAGTTGCCTGGAAGGGAGTTGACTGAGAAGTTTGTGGCAACAGGAAGAATATTCGCACATAAGGAATAGGAGATGATCAAGGATAAACAGATTGTTTTCAAATTTGTCATTTCAAAAGACATATTTTATTTATTGATATTTAGCTTGTAACAAAGGCATATGGGAGCTCCAATAAATACCATTATCAGAAGTAATTTTTCCACTGTTAGAACTATCCTTGTTGAGTAGAAATCTCTTCTCAATCTCAAGAGGAAGCACGCTCATCTTTGAATCTTCGGAATTTAGATAAATAATTAACCAAATAAGTTTATTTAGACATGAACACCCAAAGTTCAATATCCTTACTTGCTTTGCATCCTGATCTTGAAGAGGGAGGCTTCGGGTCAGTCTACCTCATCAAACACAAGGATGGAAACTACTTTGCTCTTAAGGAAGTAAATTTACTCGAACTAGAAGAGAAAGGTCACCTGGCAGCGATCAAAGAAGCCTTGTTAATGAAGAAGTCGAGACATAAGAACATCATAGGCTTCAAAGATATTCATGATCTAAATGGTAAACTCGGCATCATTATGGAGTTTGCAGAGAGCAAGTATCGATTACAAGCTTTTTAATTAGTATAGAGGGAAGCCTTGCTAAAAAGATCCAGGAGCAACTGAAAAAGTCACCACCGAACAATTTCTCAGAAGAGGAAGTTATTAACATCTTTAGTCAGATATGTGAAGGAGTGAAGTACTTCATGAAAAGAATATCATTCATAGAGACTTAAAGCCTGAGAATATCTTGATTACAAAGGATGATATAATCAAGATAGCTGACTTTGGAATTTCTAAACGCTTAGAAGGTACTGAAGATTCAATGACCCAGATTGGCACAATCTGTTACATGTCTCCAGAATGTCATAATGGAGAAAACTATAATACAAAATCTGACATTTGGGCACTAGTAGTCATCCTGTATGAGCTATGTGCTTTAAGGAGACCTTTTCACCATATTAGCCTTTACATATTAATTAAACAGATTATAGAAGAGGAACCAAAACCCATCTCAGATTTATATTCTGAAGAATTAAAAGATTTGTTAAGGCGGATGCTTTCAAAGGATCCAGAGGAAAGACCAAATATCCAAGAAGTTTTAGCTCATCCCTTATTAAAATCGAATGCAGTTGCTCCAACTCAGCAAACAGGAAGAGAGACAGTTATTGATATTCGTAAAACTATTACGATCGATAAGTATAAGACGATTATGACTGATAATCATAAGCTGTTGAAAACTCAGAAGACTATGATCAATACTCATACTGGGACTAGTTCGCAGCACACACTTAAAATTACAACCCTGGCGAGGCCTAAAAGGACCCTAACTAGTGACGGACCCATTGAGACCATTTCTAATGATGAATTCACATTGCATAACAAAGGAGTTTCATTGCATAATATGAAGCTTTATGAAGAAGCCATTAAATTCTATGACAAAGCGATTGAAATGAATCCAAAATTTGCAAAGGCATATTATGGTAAAGGACTTGCCTTAGATAGTCTGAAAAAACATAAAGAAGCGATTAGATTCTTTGACAAGGCCCTTGAAATGAATCCAAATCATGCAAATGCATATTATAGTAAAGGGCTCGCTTTGGATAATATGAAACTCTATGAAGAAGCTATTATATTCTATGACATCACCATTGGAATCAATCCAAAATACGTCGATGCTTATTACTGCAAAGGACTTGCCTTGAAAAATTTAGGCAGGTATGAGGAAGCAATCAATAATTATGATAAAATTATTGAGATTGAGCCAACATACGCGAACGCCTATTATAGCAAACCAATTGCCTTGGAAAATTTGAAACAATATGAAAAGGCCATTAAATATTATGATAAAGCCATTGAACTTGATCCTACATCTACAAACGCCTATTATGGCAAAGGGCTTGCTTTGGATAGCATGTAGATGTATGAAGAAGCTATCAAATGCTATGACAGAGCTCTTTCAATAAATCCAAAATATGCAGATGTGTATTATAGCAAAGGAATTGCTCTAGAGAATTTAGGAAGACATGAAGAGGCTATCAAATGTTATGATAAGCCTATCGAGCTGGATCCTACATGCGCAAAAGCATATTATGGCAAAGGACTTGCCTTGAATAGTTTGAAAAATCATGAAGCAGCTATCAAATGTTATGACAAAGCTTTGGGTGTTAACCCAAAATATGTAGATGTCTATTATAGCAAAGGGCTTGCTCTGAAGATTTTAGGGATGTACGAAGAAGCTATTGAATTCTACAGCAAAGCCCTTGAAATCAATCCAAAATATGTCAATGCATATTATAGTATAGGAATTGCTCTGGATAACATGAAGAAATATGAAAAAGCTATAAAATATTATGATAAAACAATTGAACTTGATCCCACATATGCAGCTGCTTACTATAACAAGGGTCTGAGCCTAGAAAATATGAAGCTATATGAGGAAGCCATTAGATATTATGACAAAACCTTGGAAGTTAATCCAAGATATAAGGAAGTATACTTTAGCAAAGGCACTGCTTTAAAGAGTTTAAAAAGGTATGAAGAAGCTATCAAATACTATGAAAAAGCCATAGAATGTAATCCTACAAGTGCAAATCCATATTATGGAAAAGGACTTGCTTTGGATAAATTGAAGAGGCATGAGGAGGCCATTAAATTCTATGATAAGGCTCTTGTAATTGATCCAAAATATACAGATGTATATTACAGCAAAGGACCTGCTTTAAAGAATTATGATGAAGCCATTAAATTCTACAAAAAAGCTCTTGAAATTAAACCAAAATATATAAATGCTTATTATAGCATAGGACTCGCTCTGGATAGTATGAAGCTCTATGAAGAATCTATCAAGTACTATGACAAAGTCATCGAAATTGACCCAGCATTTGCAGATGCATATTACAGTAAAGGACTCGCCTATGATAACATGCAAAATTATAAAGAAGCCATTAGATGTCATGAGAAAGCTATAGAACTTGATCCCAGAGATGCAAGAGCTTATAATGGAAAGGGAAACGCTCTGAAGGAGCTACAGAAATATGAGGAGGCGATCAAGTCTTATGATAAAGCTATTGAAATTAATCCTAGATTTTCATCTGCCTATAACAATAAAGGAGTTACTCTGTATGCTTTGAGGAAGTACGAAGAAGCTCTCAAATGCTACGAGAAAGCTATTGAAATTGATCCGAGTAACACAAGTGCCATTTTTAACAAGGCAGATGTCTTGAAGGTTTTGAAGAAGTAAAGAACCAGCTTTTTGACTGAAAACCAGGAAATCCTTACAAGAATCAAAACTTAAAAAAATAAGGAATCATTAGGAATTATCCATATTGTGAAAACTTAGTATATTCTTGCAATCTAATGATATATAGAGCAAGGCTAATCATCTACAGTATTGCTTATGTATCACCTCATGAAAGAAAAGTTTCTTCTTTTGTTTTCCTTTTTGTTGATGTTACTTAGCAGGATATTCAGATAGGTAGATAAATCATCTAATTATAGGAATAATATCTTTATGTTGAGTCCAATAATCTAATGACAATTTGCTGGTAGATTATTATCAGTGGCATGATAAGGAATATACTGAGGGTAAGCATGGTTCATAGTTGATCATTTTTATTATTACAAAGGGAAAGCATTAGCTGAAATTTCAAAGTATGATCAAACCAAGAAGAAATTAAAATTTTTACTGACCTTCCATTTTCGGATAACACTTGGATAACTTGAAATTATCTCACACTACTTCCATGTGTAATATAGAGCAGTGTGGTTTTTGGTTAATTGATCGCTATTTCTTTTGATTTTATATAACAAACAAAAAAAGTTGGACCATAATGAATAAAATGGTGTGCCTGCTCATTACTGGAAGTCCAGAAAATGTTTTAAAATAAAACTAAACAAAAGAATAAAAACTTAAAAACATAGTTTAGATCTAATACTTCTCACTAGCCGTTGCCAAAAATTTTCTCTCCTTCTCTCTCTTTCTCTCTGATTTCTCCTTCCCAGTCTATGCACGACGATTCTAAACTCGAGATCCACGTCTCTCTGCTTCTCTAGCCACTCTGAAGATTTTTCTAAGTCCTCTTTTCTCATTTATACGATAAAAAGGACACAAATATTTATGCCTTTTTGATTTACTTAATTTTGAAAATCAAAAACATGTTGTATTTAACTAATTATTTTTACCATGGATTTTTTCTCAATAATTGAGTCAGTAACCTAGGCATCGTTTTCAGGACCAATTATACCGAATACATACTCTCTTTGCTCTATAGTATTTCATAAATTCTAGGAATTGTTACTAATTTTACTAGAAAAAGCCTAATTTTTTTCTGTTCTCAAAATCCATAGAGTAATTTCAAATCTATAAAAAAAAGATATTGCCTATCGACAAATTTCGGATGCATATCATAGAGAGGTCCGTTAGCACTAGTTATTGACATTACCAATCGATGATTCTTAGTAGCAAGTATCAGACCAAAGTTTAATTATTAGAGCGAGTATGAATCTTATTTTAGTTCATTAGCCAAACAATGTGAAATTCTCATGAAACAGTTTTGAAGCATATTAGAGTTTTCTGATACACCAACTTCAGCAATATGTCAAATTTGTAAATTAGCTCAAATGAAATTTAATAAATGGATAGCATTTTGAGATTTCTTAGATCTGTTGGAGAAATTGATAGCTCATCTAGAGAAATTGACAAATATCTGTGAGATTTAATGCAATTGCAATATTAAATTCTTAAATTGTTTATAGCTTCATAACTTAGTTAAATTACGTATTCAGAAACATCACCAAACTCATAATATTTTGATATGAAAATCTTTGGAGCTTAATACTAAATGGCCGTATCGATCTCTGGCAAGTGACTAGCTTTCGAGCCCATTCCTTATCCTTCTCAGTCTCGGGCCATCCTTCGAACCTCAGTGTTACCTCTCGAAGAGATTTCATAGAACTTAGGACATCTAACAAGGTAGAGTAGATCTCTTCTGGTATGTTAAAACTATCCTGCCATCTTTTCCTTATAATAAGGCAAATCTCGTGAGAGTTTTGAAACCTGCTAAGATTCTTAAGGAGTCGAATGTGCATATCACAGTTTCCTTGCTCCATAAGTCCATCCTTTAGGGTCAGCTGTTTAATATCTGTGGGCAGTTTCTCTAGAAGGCTAGGTGGGGTATGATAGGACTCCAATCTAAATCGGGTAAGATTTGGCAAAAAGGAAGATTCCTGGACATTGTCAACCAGCTGAATTGGAGGGAGGCATAGTATTAGTTCAGTCAGATTCTTAAAGTTGACCACAATATGGCAGAGAAGCTCATCTTCGACTAGTAAGGTACTCTTGTCTTCATTTCTAAAGGTCTGTACTACTCTTAAGATTTCAATTTGGGGAAGAGTATCAAGAACAGCACAATCGTTTGTGATCTTTATAGTCTTGAAAAAGTAATGGATAGACCTGCAGATCTTCATCCTGGTCTTAAAATAGGCAAAGGGCAAGTCAAAATTTGCGAAAAAGAACCTACAGGACTTAATCCTGCGCAAAATCTTGTAAAGACGTGAATTATACTGACCTGTAACCTTGAGGACAGTCGCATATACCTCACGTATTTAAAGCCTATTCTCCTGATGTGTCTGCAGCAGGTGACTCGTTCAGAAATAGTCTCTTCTCCATAGATTATAGGCTTGATTTTCTTCCATTTCAATGATATGTCTTAAAACTGTTGAAGATTTGCATAAAACCTACCTGTAGTAGAGTCAAAAGTCTCTTGGCTATACTACCGTGATGAAGTTTGCTCTTTCTCGATAATTTCCATGGTGTTGAAGAAAACTCTTTTGATTTCTTATGAAATAAAGTTAATAAATTTTGGTTATATTCAATTAAAGATAATCTAATACAGAAATTTGCCTAGATAATACATTTGAGATAAATAGCTGAATGAAGACTGGATTTGTACATGATGTGAACAGATGAGTATTCCAATACACTTTTTCACATTAGGATTGCTCTAAAGGTATCTTTTAGAGAAAATTGGTGTAATATTGATGAAGACATTCACATTACATATGAACATATCAGACAAATATCCTGGAGGAAATGAGTTTATTACTTAGAAGTACAACTCAGAAAAAGGTATTTACAGTTTTTAAAAACTCATCATATTTAAAAGGCTTCTTTAATATAACTGTTCTGTCCATCTTATCCCTGAGATATTCTTTCCCATATAACTCACTACTAACCACCAAAATTCCACATCTATCCCTTCCAGTCAGCAGCTCATACTCCCTAATCTTCCTTATAGTCTCCAGTATCGACCTAGCACTCACTTCAAAGTCCAATATGAGCAATTCAGTCTCTTTCCCCTTCAAGCAATTCGTAATAAAGCTCTGAAATAGCTCATCCAATGACTTAGAAGCTATCAGAACTTCTGCATTCACCTTCAAGAGATATTGGCTTATCAAGTAAGAGGTCAACTGGGAATCGGAGCCCATCAAAGCATGCATCTTCATTCTCGAAAGATTGTCAACTACATCTGAGGAGCTCAGTCTTTTTAAACTTGGCCTTTCTGCACAGGCAACTGGCACACAAACAATAAAGGTACTTCCATAGTTCGGAACACTATAGGCACGGATATCTCCATTCATTTTCTTGATAATCTCCTTAGTAATATAGAGTCCCAGTCCAGTTCCGATCTTCTTTTGTTGGAGATTGGTTGTAACTTGGGAGAATTTCTCAAAAATTTTGAGCAAGGATTCACGATCCATTCCACACCCAGTGTCCCTAATTATAATTTTGAGAACTCCTGAATCTGATTGATCTGGAAATGAGTTAAGTGAGCTTAAAGAGGTTGCAGTTGAGCAGTTCTCTAAGATCATGGTATTGACTTCCTTCTCAAAGAGAGCTTCGTCCTCTATGTCATAGGGGGTGGGCTTGAAACTTTCATCGCCTACCTTTATACCTGGCAACCACTTGATTGTGAGGGAAATTTCCCCTTTCTCTGTGAATTTTAGGGAATTTCCGACCAGATTGAGAACTATCTGAGTGATCCTCATGGAGTCTAAGTTGAGAGTGTGAGGGACCTTTTTATCGAGCCATAGTTTTCCTGTAAGTCCTTTTCTCTTGATAAGCTCATTTGAAATTAGCCAGATCCTTCTGAACAGGCTGGATACATTAGTCTCGGTAGGATGGACTTCTAGACTCCCTGACTCTACTTTGCCTGAATCGAGGATATTGTTGGCTAATTGAAGTACAACTTCTGCACAAACCTTGGCTGTCTCTATAGCTGAGGCTATTTTAATGCCTTTGGCTTCAAGGGCTGCTAAGTCTAGATTACCTATGAGGGCATGGATTGGGTTTCGTATCTCATGGGAGACTGTTAAGATGAAATTTTGGAGGTTCTGAATCGTATCATCTGCTTTTCTTTTCGATTGTTCTAGGCGATCTCTATATCTATTTATTTGCCTGTACAAGGAGTGAATCATAATAAGGTTCATCAGCATGAATGCAGTGGAGCATTTGATATATCTTTCTGCAAAGGCTTGTGCACCGAGGTAATTTAGCTGATCCTCAAGGGTTTGAGGGAAAATGTAGTTCAAGTAGCCGATGTTGACTGCCGTGGTTATGATTACAAGGTTGAGGTTTTGTGTCTTCATTAACAGGAGAGAAGGAAAGAGGGAGAGGCTAAGAAGTGAAAAAATAAAGGCTGACTTATCAAGGTAGCAAAGAAGTGGGAAGAGCAGTCTTAGAAGAGTGTAGATGCATTTATATAAGAATATATTGCGGCTTGCGAGGAGATAGAAACTGATGAGAGAGACCAGCATCAATGAGAAGAAAGCAGCGTGTAGTAAGGGACGAACAGGGAGGAATGTGGTCATTATGGAATAGGCCACTATGAAGCAGATTTCAGAGATGAGAATTCCTTGGTTGGAGTGATAAAGGGCTTCCTTTTCTTCCACTGAGAGGTACTTTTGTGGCTCGCAAATTTGTCTCAAGTGTTTGTCCATATCTTTTGCTGAGTTTAATTTTCTTTATAAAATAAACCTTTATCCTTTTAGAAGTCTTCGAATCTTTTTTAGCTGTCAACCACCGAGATAACAGAACACTCATATTGTATTTATTGCCTCTAAAATAATATTCGGATTCCTTTTGACACATTATTAGGCTCCCTCACTCCAGACTACAAAATATCGACCTCCTTACAAACCACTCCAACTCAGTCAAATCTGATCATAATTTAGTCTCCGATAAGCCTATTATCTAGCTAGATGTCCCTCAGTAGATCCCATTTATCGTTACAAGCCGAAATTGGAAACAGGTCATCAGATCAGAAAATAAAAGTAAAAGTATTGCCTTCCAATAAATTTCATGCAAACGGCAAAAGTCACCAAGCCACAGGCAACAGCCTAGCCAAACTTTTTACAGGAAAGATTCGAGCCACTTGGCACGTTCACTGAGATCTTTTTTCCAGTTGCCTGGGGCTTGGCAAGAGTATCTTTAGATGTGAATTAGATCTAAAAGATGGAAAAAGTGCTCACAGAAGAACCTAGGCATTATTTTTTTCACCTTAAAAACTGTGACTTGGAGTTGGTCAAGTCAAGACTTGATATCTCAAAGCTGTTCGAGGAAGAGAACTCTGAAATTACGACGAGTCTAGTCTTGAAGAAGGAATATTAATGCTATTGGACCGGATCCCAAAGAAATATGACATTTCATAGAATTTCAGACATAGTGAAGCATAATTGTCCTCCAGGACAATGAGCAATGAGGTGGTGCAAAAGTGCAAGGATAAAAAAGTACCTCATGCAATATGGTTACATTGGAAAATTTTGCATAACAAAGTCTTCAAGGATAAGTAATATGATAGAGTGAGCCGTGGGATCCTTGAGTCTCAGAGTGTCAAGGCTTCCTGAAGAGTTTTAAAACAGTAGGGCCTAAAAGAATGAGGTCTCTATCAGAAGCGGCGTCTGTTAGTGTAAGTTATAGATATATATGATTCGCATTTCAGGCCTGGCTGTATGATTTGTTCTTTTATGTGTGATAATACTTTATACTAAAGTCAGTAAAAATCATTAGAATTGTCCATATGATGACTTCTTACTGTGCCTTCCTTATGCAATCTTCAGCGGCCCTCCTAAACTTTGTAAGTTATTAGCCTCTCTAAAAAATGCTATTGACTGTACTCAGCTCTTTCTAACATAAAGAGGCCAAGAAGTACAAATTATGCCATTTCATACTCTCCCACTAAGTACCATTTTCCAAAACGGAGAATGAATTTTACTTTGGTTTTTCTCTTTACTTTAGCCTACTAAGTTAAAATTTTGTCGTCTTCTCTACTTTTCTTGCCTATATTATTCAAAATTGAGACAATCTTATAGTACTATATGGACAAAGTGATCATCAAAATCTCGTCAACAGAGGGTATTTACTTATAAACAAAGACAACATCAAGTATGCAAAGTGAATATTTAATAAATCTCTAGCACTCATGGAAAGTCAGCTGAGTCTGATATCAAAGCAGATGTATCATTTCTTGGCCTATCCTCCTCCGCCTCCTTTTCATTGAAAGTCTTATAGGTCTGTTTCTCAAACTCACTAGACCTAAATTCTAGTGAATCACTATTCGTCTCCCTATCCCTATCCGAATTGCTCCTAGAAGTGTCCATCAAGGTATCAAGATTATCCAGTTGTCTAAGCTTTTCAAGCTCCCTTCTCTCTGAAATTACATTTGGCAAATATCCTGAATCTGGGATGAACACTGCCTTTATATAAATATGCCCTGCTTCCCTCCCCTTATAGAATAGCGGGACCCACTCCTTGAACTTTCTGTTCATTAGTAGCTTCTCAAAAAGCTCTTCAAAAGTTATGGTAGCAGAACCAATAAGGTCATTAAAGAAAAGCCTGTTCATATTCCAGACTTCTATTTCTATCTTCTCTTCATTGATTCTCCTAATCAGTAAGGTCCTGTTCCATTTTGGAGCCTGTCCTCCATTCATATCAGCCTCAGTGACTATAGAGTACTTTCCTAGTTTGATCTTGGTGTAAGGGTGCATCTGGCCGAAACGCTCACAGTTTCGAAAGAGATTGGCCCGGACCGGGTTGATGTAGAGTTCGCCTGACATAAAAGTTATTGGAATTTTTATAATAATTCGGAGCAAGAATAGAATTAAACCAAATCTATCAGAAGGATTTCTTAGATCTGAAGAATATTCTAAGGCCTGTCTTTAGTCAGGGTTAATAATTGTACCGAAGTAATGTAGTAAAAAGGATCAGAAGTGAATAGACAAAGCAAGAAACATTAAAAATAAGAGAAACGAACATGTATTATTGTCTCTACAACAAAGTATAGAATTTTGTGAGGTTCCTACATGAGCCACTTATCAATAGAGGCATTGTTCTCTGGAGCAACCAGGTAATTACACCCAACCTTCATCTCAATTTTCTTGAAGCTTCTTGCATGGGGGAGGTTGCTTTTCAAGAAGACAATCAAATCATGCTCAGCCGCTGGGGAACTATATAGCGAAATATGGAGATGATTTATATCAGACAACAATAAGTTACCCAAGAAGGACCTGATCTTCTCTGGGGTGAAGAAATCTGACTTTCCCAAGGAAAGCCTAAGGTATCTCAGTCTAGTAAGGCTAGACACAAATTCCTGAATATCATTAATCCCTTCATCTGTAAGCTTATTTCCATACATAAATAATAACTTAAGATTCTGGACCTTCAGGCTTCTCAGGCTTTTAGCCAAGCTCTTCACAATAGAGTCATTAAATTCGGCTCCTACACCCGGAGCAAAGTCTAGTGTCAGATCCCTCAATCTAGGTAGCTTGCTGATAGCGTTCCACAACTTGGGAAGTTCATTTGCTTTGTCAATGGTTCCTATTTTTAGAGTCAAGATTTCCAATCGTTCTAAGTATTGTAGGGCTCTGCTGAGTGGCCCAGCTACCATATCTGCAATATTGTGAGAAATCTGGACTCTAAGGTCTCTAAGCTGGCCAAGTTTGGAGAATAGTTCTCCAAGGTACCAGTTTTGAGATGCACTGAGCTTGATATCGATTGTTCTGAGTGTTGTAAGGTCTAAGTGCAGGTTCTGGAGACTTGAAAGTTGGTACACATTGACTTGTGTTAGGTTCTGGAGATCATTGAGACAGCCTAGGAAGTGTCTAGTATCGACACTAGGGAAGGAAAATTCAAAATTAGTAAGTTTGGAAAGCTTTGTCAAAGAATGATAAAGAGAGCATAGGCAGTTCGGGGTTATGTACTCTGAGGCTGAGTCGAAGAACAGCCCCAGTTCTCTTAGTTCTTCTAGCTGCATAAGCTCGTTGAACAGGATACAAAGTCCTTGATCTGTGACTCCGCATTGGAAAAAAGAGAAAATCTCTAGGGATTCCAGCGAGCTGAGACCTGAAAGATATTTGGATACAAGCTTTACGCTACGATTTGACGAAAGCTCTCCAAAGTCTAGCTTGAGCCTCTTTAGATTCTTATAGCCAGAAATTGACTTGATCATAGAATTTAAGGAAGAGTCCTGAATATCGTCCGAAAATCCAGGTAGCTTGAACTTGAGAGTCTTAACCCGACTCACACTGTCCAGCAAAGAACTCATTACTATGGGGCCTGATTTGCTGGACAAGAAAAGTCCAGAGAGTTCTAGTTCAACTTTTTCAAGGCTTTTTAGCCTACGTAGGGCCATCCCTAGGTTTTGGAATTGCTGAGTATGATGTTGTAGAAGTGCATAGTAGTAGCACCGCTCCTCCATGAGGATGCTAAAGCTCCTGAGGTTGCAAAGGGCCTTAACAGAACTACAGAGATACTCTGCTACTTCTGGAAAATTGCAGGCCATCAGAGAGATAGAAAGGTTTTCCAAGTTTTTCATTTTCCAAAGGGTTTTCTTTAGGAGAATGGAATATTCATAGTCGGTTGAACAGGGATCTGCCTTGAATATTATGGCCCGAATAGTGTTTAGTTTTAGCTTAGGACGAATATTCTGGTCAAGCTCCATATGAGACTTGGAAGAGCGAAGGGTCTGGCATCTTCTTTGTTTGATAATGCCCAGCTTGACTAGGATTTTAAGCTGGTTACAGGCGAAATGGGTAAGTGGTAACGGTCCTTTTTGAGAAGGATGAATTAGCATAGTATTTTTCATTTGGTTACAGTAGAAAATGGTGTCAGTGGAATTGTAAATGTGAATATCTTTTATCATATAGAGTTTGCTAGTGTTCTATTTAAGTTCGATCCGAGAATTAAAATTGGATTAATTCTATAGAATTAGACTCAACCCAAGGGATTTCTGAGAGAAGTTTAATCCTCTTCTCTACATCACCACCCTCTGATAACTTATTTCCCCACAACCACAACTTTATTCCTCAGAATTTCTTATTATCAATTCTAAAATCTTCTCAAAAACTTCCTCAAAAATCTAATTTACATATTCTTGCCATATGAACTACTGCCGAATATCCTCTATAAACCACCTATCCACGATTCCAAATTGTTGAGTATTGATAGAAATCAAATCACAGACTACTCCGAACGGGACTAATATAGATTTAGAATTCTAAGATATTTAATCAACTTTTGTTTATCAGAAAAAAACTTAGTAAATTTTTGATATGTACGGAAGTCTAAAAATCAAGCCCCTGGCATGCAGGCTATACCTTGCAGAGCCCATGATGCAGTCATTAAAGCCTGTTTGCAGGATCTATGTAGGCAGAGACTCTGCAAAGACCCAAATAGGCACAGTGGGAACAGACGAAATCAACTGGGATGAGGAATTTACTTTGAAACGAGATTTGCTAACAAATCTTCATATAGAAATCTGGGATCATGTGGCTGAAGACAATAATAACCTTATCGGAGTAGGAGATATAGGCTTTAACATCTTTGAAGTCGATAACAAGATCAATGACTGGATTTCGCTATACAATCCTAGAGGAAAGAGAATTGGAACTGTTTTAGTTGAGGCCGAATTTACTCCAGCTCTTTCACAAAAATTGGAGCCGACTACCCAGGATGTGGATATTTCCACAGGGCTCACTCATGATTCTGATTTCTGGTTGCGCTCATACACGGATAGAGTAAGAGAAGAAGCATTAATTACTCCAACCTCGAAGAAAGGTCAGCAAGGAGAAGAAGGTCTTTTTGACACTGCTAACAACAAGGCCTTTATAGGCTAATTGTATATTAGTCCTAGACCTATTTTCCAGTACTATTCATCTTATTCAATGCATGTATTATACTTGGCCTAAATCTGTGTTAAATTTTCATAAATCTATAATATCTTGAGGGACTTTTTCACTTTGCAGTTGTTACACAGTTGCAGTAGGAATAGGAAATAGCCAAAATTAAGACTATTTATAAAGAGTTACATAGAGCTTAAGGAAAAACGTTGAATATTAGGCTAGAGGAATAGAATAGGAAGTCTTTAATACTTAGTAATATCCAGCAAAATACTTTGAGTGGGGAGGGAATCCAGTAACCATATCTGATTTCTCTAATAGCCTATGGAGTTTCTCTCCAGGGCGAATCGAGCTCTCATGAGGCAATCTCTTTGAGATTCCTTCAGGATTATCATTAATATTTTCGTCTTCTTTAGCATAAATCACCTCAACCAAGGCCATCCCGACCTTCTCACCCATGGGGTTCTTCAGAGTAATCCAATCACTAAAGTTCTCTGTTCCTGAAGAAACGGTACTCATTGGGATTTCCCCTGTGGCAAGCAAAATTGGGGCTGAAGAAAGTTGCTTATCCCAGATTTCAACGTGAATAGTTCTGTCTTGGTTCTTCTGGAATTCAAATTCTTCTTGCCAAGATACTCCTTCTTCAGTACTAGTGCCAGTGTGGCTCGTTTCAGCAGAGTAGCCCACAACAACTTTAAAGAAAGTATCCATATGTCTCAACTTTTCCGGGTCAAAATCAAGCTTGCAAGTAATGGGCCTAACTTTAAAGGTTCCTGACATCGTCCTTTGAGATTCTGGGTTTATTGGTTTTATTTTTGATTAATAAGATCAATCCCCAGCCTATTTAATATTTTTTCGGGTTTAATTCACAAATAGTCCTATAGAGGATTTAAAAGATTTAGCCTCCTGTAACGCCCAAGCTTGAGCTTTCGGGCCGGATATGGTCGTAAGAATACGAGCATATAGATAGTAAGAATAACATAATAGACTCATTATTACCAGAAAAATATGACCCTGAGGATAATATCAAGAATTGATATAGACTATTCTAGTGCTTTCTACAAAGAAGAAAGCCTAATCTTCGTCTTCATAGTACTTAACTTCAATAAGAAGCTTACCAGCGTAGCTTCCCTCATTGTAAATGGGAATCCAGTCAAAAAAAACTGGCTTACTAGGAGAAATCTTCCCCATATTGAAGGTTCCTGTTGCAATATATTTATCTTTTCGGATTCTGTGCTTGTCCCATATCTCAAAGGTTATCACGTTTGCCTCTTGAGGATTCCAGTCCATTACAAAGATATCTGACCAGCTTGGAATGCTTCCGTATCGTTTTGCAGGGGTTGTGATAGCTTTGTGTGGATTTAGATTAACCTTAACGTAAGGGCTCATCTTTCCAATGAGAACTGTGTCATGGAGCAGTTTGGCAGTCATTGGAGTGACACTGATCTTGACGTTTGACATCTCAACGATTTTAATAATTATTATCTTTAAGTATAAAATCCGCAAAAGAGCGTTTTATTAGAGCCCAACCTCAAAATTTAGCTTACACTCCTATGAAATCCCAATAATGAACTACTTGAGAAACAATAAACCTCAAGGGTAGCAATAATCAAAGATTGGACTAGATCGTCCTAAGAGGCTTATTGCTTTGGTCACAGTGATTATCCTAGATGCTCCTTAATATTCTTTTCAAGAGTCCTAGATCATCTGCTTAGTAAAATAGACACCAATATAAACAAAAAAAGATTTTTAGAATACACGAGGGTTATTTATTCTTTTGAAGGAAGGCCAAGGTATTGCTGTTCTTTGAGGGTAAGCAGAAAATATTTGTTTAGTTCAAAGTTTCTACTTACGAGAAGATGAATCGAATAAATTCCTCTATTGTCTAATGACTATTCTCTAATCATCTTCTGGAAGAGGGTAATCCTTATTATTATTTCACTTGTTATTGCTCAATTTAACCATGTCCATTCTAAAACTATATTCTCTCATCTGTAGAGATAGAGATATGGGGGTGGATCTGATCAAGCAAGATCATTTGCAGAATAATCAAAAAAGGGCTCCTGGAGGGAATCGAACCCACGACCCTTGGCTTATCATACCAATGCTCTATCCACTGAGCTACAGGAGCTTTGATGAGAAATATTCCATCCCATCAAAGACTTTTCAAAAAAATTAGGGTATTTTGCCCAAATAAAATTCTTCATTTTCTAAAAAACAACTTTTACAGATGTGTTAAACATGGTGTAATCAGTTGAAGTCTTTATAGAAAGACAGGAACGATTCTAAAAACTAAGAGACTAATGAAGAAACCTTCCTTTAAAATTATTTTATTTTGTTTTCTTCATGTTTTTGTCAATACTTTCCAGAAGCCGACTTAGCTCAGTTGGAAGAGCGCAAGACTGAAGATCTTGAGGTCGCTGGTTCGATCCCGGCAGTCGGCACTTTTTTTAATTTTATTAAATTCTTATATACATTGGAACTAAAGCAATTTTTCTGAAAAAGAGTATAAGTCAACCCTTTTTTAGAGAGAAGTGACTCAATAATGATCATAATACAGACTCATGTAAAACAGAGACAAGAGAAATTATAAAGCAGTGAAGACTGTAATTTTAAAAGTACTTATTCAATCTCAAAGGGAATGTTGTGTTTGATATTTATCTTAAGAATGTTTTCCTGGGAAATTATTTGGTTTATTTCAGGGATGAGATTAGCTGTCAATTGTGGGCAATTTCTAATATCTAAAGTAAAAGCCTCAAGTCCACTCTTAGTTATCACAGACTTTATGAAATTAATAACTCCATGATTTGTGATATTTAGGCATTGCTCAGCGTCAATATCAATTTTCTTTAAGTTCGGTAGATGATCAAAGCTCTTAGCGAATTGTAAAAGTCCCAGGTTAGTAATTTCCCAGAGTCCAAATTTTAGGGATTCTAGGTTGTGTAAATCAGGGTAGCTTTTAAAAGCTTGATCAATAGCAAAAGTTATTGTTTTTTCATCTGCATTATCACAATTATTGTTGTCAAGGGTGTTATAATCCAGTAATTCACACTTGTCAAGCAGAAGGCAGAGTTCCTTTACATTCTTGATCACGCTCACACCATAGAGCAGGCTCACTATGTAAATGTAACTTATTTTGAAGTTGGATAAGTCCAAAGTCAGTTTTTTAAGATTTTTTAATTCAGGAATTACATTGCACAAGCTGATTAGTTCCAAGTTTGTGATATTGGTATTGCTTATGTCCAGATACAGAACCTCTAGCAGATCAAGTTTAATCAAAGTTGATATCATTTGCCCAAGAGCTAGATGATCTAATTCGGAGCACATAGAGAAACAGAGCGTTAGATCTCTTAATCTATCAAGTTTGTGAAGAGAAGTAGCAAGGGCAGCTACGCCATCTTTGATCCTCGACTCGCTGAGGTTGATTTCCAATTTTTTTAGTTTAGTTAGCTGAGCTAAAGAATCTGCGAAACTTTTGATTCTTTTGTTCGTCACATGAATTGCATTTGGAAAACTGACCATAAGGGATATCAAGGTTGATGATTTGTTATTGATTGCCTCTGTGATTGCTTCTAGAGTCTTATCAGAGACTGCATTTGGATCTTCAACACAGATGTGGAGGTGTTTTAGGTGATGAAGGAACTTGGTACTTAGGATAATTTTATTGAGAGCACTCTCATCAATCTTTGAGGGATTAAAGAGCTTTATGGACACAGACTTTAAACCAAGCAGATTCAGAAGCATCATGGAAGCTCCAGCAGCGAATCGTGGGCAAAAATTATTTTCGCTTGAAAGTTTAAATTCATGAGCATCTATGAGGCTTTCCTCAGCCTTGCAGAAATATTTTTTAATAGTTTCTCCAGGTTTCAGAGGTCGAGTTATGAAGGTGCCGTCCTGGAGCTTATAGGGGAGAATATCAGCGAATTCGTTGAAAGTTATAAGATCAATGTTTCCCAAGATTTCAACAGGGGTGCTTTCAAGGTGCCTTGAAAAATTCAGGTTTATGGGAAGCTTCTCAAGGTTATCGATTTCCAAGCTAATTTTGTTTATTTTCTGTAGACACGACTCATACAGGAAGACTGTGTCTCTTTTAAATTTTGGAAATAAACGTTTCTGATTTGTGTTCTCCCACTCATCGATGTCTAGCTTTCTCTTAGCCATGTCTTCTCTCATTACATTGCAGGCAGCCCTCAAGTCCCTCTCATTGTTCCAAGCCTCGATGTTTGTAGCGACATAGCTGCTCCATCTGAGGAGTTGTTGAGCTCCTTCATTATCAAAGAGGTCTTTCTGGCCAATAGTCTCACTAGTCTTTCGTTTAATTCTTGTTACCCAGTCATTTTTTAGGTCTTCCAACCTGCTGATCACCAGATCGAACTTAGTCTGAATCATGGAAATAATACGTGCAGTGTCATTTTCATAGTCTGAAAGAATGGTCTCCTTCAGGCTCTCAATGTACTTGACCCAGTTCTGTAGCTCCTTACTCTTCAACTCAACTTCGTTATCCAGCCTATCCATTGTGATTATGTCATGGTCAGGATGAGAATTTATACAAGAGGAACATAATCCGCCCATGCATTCTATGCACACTACCTCATAATTTACATGGTGACATGGCGTTGTTAAGGTCTTAACTCGCTGTTTCTTTGAGAATTTTGACTTTGTGATGCTGTTCTTGAATTCAGGATTCATAGATTCTTTTCCCTCCCCTACCTTGTGGAAATTGCTCTTGAGAAGGGTCATCTCCTCTTCTTCCATGTTGGAATAAGGGCCCATACAAGCCACACTGAAGGAAGCGTCCAATCCAGAGGCGCAGGTACTATATACAGGTGAGTCAAGAAAGCTCATTTTCTCTAAATTTTTTTTCGGATCTAAAAAAAATTAAATTTTTATTACAACAGTGGCTGGATTAGCAAGACAGAAGAAAGATGTACAAAAAGAATCCTCTAAAACCCTCCCATGGTTGTGTGGCCATACTTCTGGATGAATTTATTTCTTTAGGGATGAACCAGTTTGGAGGTTTTATCTTTAACACTTACAATAGGTAGTGTTGACCCAAAATTGGAAGATTATTGGCCATTTCAAATTCGAATAATTAATTCAATACGTCAGAAGGCAGTTTATGCTTTCATAGTGCATAGTCGACCAGTAAATCTCGTCTTAGAGGAATCAAGAGATTTGCAATTATCATGTGCCCTTTCCAACCATTCCTTAAACTTGAGTCTATTGGTAAAGAACGATGGTATAGTGATCTGGGATGCCAATAAGGGTAATATTAAAGATGTGTCAAAGAGTCGTTGAATGTTTTGGCTTGTCAATCGAAAAAGAGTGAAATCAAAGAAACTCGGATCTTATTTATGAGCTTAATCAAAATAAAATTCCTGATTCAACTTTAATTGGACTTGATTTTGCTGTCTCTCGATTAATCATATCGCATTTGGAACCTGACCTGACTTACATAGTAATAGAAAACTTTCCTAAAAAGAAAGTAAAGTCTTTCTATTTTCTCATTTGTATGACTGCTGTTAATTAAGAAATCAATACAAATAGTGAGGATTTTCATTGTCTTCTTGGAATAAGTGCTCAAAAGGATTTTGTAAAAAAATATAAATTTAGAAAAAATTTTCTAATCAATAACAAGAAAGAGCGAAATAGGCTATTTTTAAATTTCCAGTTATAACTAGGGTAGTTTGGATCGAACTAATTCTTTAAAGTAAGTGATTCTTCACCCTATATAGTTTCGGCTCCAAACTAAACAATTAAAGTTACTTATCAGCTCTATATATTAGTGCCTTGGAAGTAATGAACATAATGATTAATGATGTCCTTAGAGAATCTCTTTTGATAGGACTCTTCTCAATTTCTCGAACCCTTATCAAATTATTAAAGTCCAAAACCGAATATTCAAACTATAAATAAGCGTGTATTGAAATTGAAGGGCTGTCCATATTTAAGAATCTTTCATCAGGACTAATCGGCCAATTCATGGAAGGCCAAAATGGACTCCATCTGGCCAACTTAATAAATTTATATTATAAGTAATATGAAGTTATCCATAAAGATAAGTTAATCATAAGCATTACTCTATAGTAAAACATTACACTAAGGATCCTGTATCACTGCAATGACATCTTTTAAATAGCTGGTTTCAAGTCCCCACACAAAAATCATGTGCCCATACTTATAATGCTTTAATGTGACATTCGGAGACCCAGTAAGAGAAGCAGTCAGGTTCTTACCATCTGTTGGGTCAGCAAGCTCGTCATAAGTTCCAGCAAACATATGAACAGGCACATTAATCTTGCTCAATTCTATCAAAGGAGGGGTAGTCTGATTGTAATGCAACAAGTTTCCCTTTGTGCCATAGTCATACATCCTGAATTCTTTGTTATCCACGAGCTGCTGCCAGTAATACATGTTCTGTACGCTTGTTCCAGCAGGCATATGGCCCACAAAAACATCCATTCTCTTCATATTGTCGACTTCAGGATGGACATCAGTAGTATATTTAATTGCTTCAATACAGGCCTTGTCCACATTCGCACATAGAATTTCCAACTCCTTTCTCTGTTCTTTGGGCAAGAACATGAACTTCTTGCCATCCAGGATATAGATATCCTCAGCAATCTTCTTATGCGCAATAAAATTGAGCACAGCAGAGGTTTGATGTTCTACATACGCGACTGGACCCAGTGCAATAAATTTCCTTAAATATTTCATAATTGTCTGGTCTCTTCTGGCCAAGGCAGCAAACATGATGCTTGTTCCCTGACTATGTCCAATATAGTTAATCATCTGACCAGTCCTATTGAAAATATATTGAAAGGCTGCAGGAAGGTCATAAAGTGACATTTCCTGCCAGGAAAAGTCCCAGTACTCGGAGTTAGGGTGGAAAGAGTTCCAGTTGATATGGCCAAGGCTATATCTATTTCCTCTGGTATTTCCAATCCAAATATCATATTCCATATTGGCCAGAAGCAGTCCTGGAGCTAGAGTCTCATTATTGATTACCCAGTCGTCACTGGAGTCCAGGAGACCATGTTGGAGGTATATCACGGGCAGACCTGATTTGATTTGGGTATTTTTGGCCTGAATTCTGAAATAGGTATTGATGTATCCATCTGAAGTTGTGATATAATGAGATTCTACAGGATAACCCAGGCTGATGACGATTTCTGGGAAAAGTTGGTTTGCAATAGGAGGGATTTCCTTCGAAAAGCCCAAGAGAAGCAGTGAAAGCAGGAATATAGGGATTTCCATTTTTATATAAAATTTATTTTTGAAAATTTATTATACATTCTGAAAGTTGTATGGGAGACGAGACTTATAGATTAAATAAAGATTCTGTCTGTGATAATTTGATATAATTATGAAAGATGAATAAATTAAATGGGTTATGCAGGTTAACAATATATAATTAAGGGTCTCTCAAGACAGCGAGGACATCATTTAAATAGCTAGTTTCAAGTCCCCACATGAAGGTCATATGTCCGTACTTGTAAGAGTGGAAGGTCACATTTGGTGATCCAGTTAGTTCTTTTCTCAGTCTGGCCACATCAGTAGGGTCAGCCAGTTCATCATATTCTCCTGCAAAGAGGTGAACAGGAACATTAATGTTGCCTAAATTGATCAAAGGAGGCTTAGTCTGGCCATAGTGGACCAAATTTTCCTTTGTTCCGTAGTTGTACATTTGGAACTCTTTACTATTGACCAGCTGTTCCCAGTAGTACATGTTCTGAACACTAGTGCCAGCTGGAATATGACCAACAAAGATGTCCATTCTCTTCATGTTATCGACTTCGGGGTGGACATCAGCAATGTATTTGATGGTTTCAATGCAGATGAGGTCAGAATTAGCACAAATAACTTCGAGCTCTTTTCTTTCTTTGTCACTCAAGAGAAGGAACTTCTTCCCGTCAAGGACCTTGATATCATATCCAATTCTTGAGTAAGCAGCGAGGCGAACCACTGGGGATGTGGAGTGGGCGATATAAGCAACAGGACCTAAAGCAATAAATTTTTTCAGGTACTGCAGAATTGTAGGGTCTCTTCTGGCTAAGGCCATGAACATAATGCTTGTTCCCTGACTATGTCCAATATAATAAATCTTCTGGCTTGTTTTGTTGTATATGTATTCGAAAGCAGCAGGAAGATCATAAAGTGACATATCTTGCCAAGAGAAGTCCCAGTACTCAGAGAAGGGGTGAGAAGAATTATACTTGGTATGATTAAGGCTGTACCTATTTCCTCTAATATTACCCAACCAAACGTCATAACCAAGATTAGCAAGAATCAGGCCTGGGGCTAAAGTTTCGTTATTGATTACCCAGTCATCACTGGAATCTAGGACTCCATGTTGCAGATAAATGACAGGCAAACCAGCCCTAATTTGAGTGCCCTTGGCTTGGATTCTGAAGTACAAGTTGATATAGCCATCTTTTGTTGTGATATGATGGGACTCCACAGGATATCCAAGGCTCACCATGAGCTCTGGGAAGAGCTGATTGGCCTCAGGTGGGATTGTCTTGCCAAATGCTAGAATAACTAGAGTAAGAAAGAAGAGGACTCTGGTCATATTATTATTTAAATTTTATCACCAATTATGAGAATCCAATACCTAAGGAAGTTATGAAGTGAGATATCTTTATGAATCTAAGAGAAAACATTCTCTATAGCCATAAAGAAGGAGAATAGAGAAAGTCTTTTCATGAATTATTAAGAATATAACTGAGTTTTGTGATCCTATAAAGTGTATTGTCTTTAAATATAATTACGTATGATTACTTCAAATTTAAGAACTTTAAGAATTTTTGATGATGGCTATGACGTCATTGATATAGGTCATATTCAATGCCCACATGAAACTTGCATGCCCATAGTTATAGGAGTGGAACGTGACATTGGGGCTTCCAGTGAGCTCACTAGCCAATCTGGCAACATCCTGAGGATCAGCCAGCTCATCATAGACTCCAGAAAAAAGATGGACAGGGACATTGATATTGCTCAATTTGATTAGAGGAGGGGTGGTCTGGTTATAGTGCAAGAGATTTCCCTTAGTTCCGTAGTCATACATTTGGAACTTGTCGTTCTTCGACATTTGGTTCCAATAACGCATGTTCTGGCCGCTTGTACCAGCAGGGAAGTGTCCAACGTAGATATTCAACCTCTTGTTGTTGTCAACATCGGGGTGGTAGTCAGAGATGAGCTTGAGGGTTTCAACGCAGGTGGCAGTTGTGGTTGTGCAGAGTAATTCGAGCTGATATCTAGTGGTTTGGTCCAAGAATAAGAACTCATTTCCATTAAGAAGGATGATGAACCCTCCGATATTGGTCATATCGATGAGATTTACAACAGGAGAAGTGGCATGGTTGACATATGCCACAGGTCCCAGAGCAATAAAAGTCTTTAAGTATTGCAAGATAACAGGGTCTCTTCTTGCCAAGGCGGTGAACATGATAACGGTGCCCTGAGAGTGGCCAACATAGTGAATTTTTTGACCAGTTACATTATTAATGTACTTGAAGGCTGCAGGAAGATCATAGATGGACATTTCTTGCCAGGAAAAGTCCCAGTAAGGAGATTTGGGGTCGGAAGAATTGTATTTAGTGTGGCCAAGGCTATATCTATTTCCTCTGGTATTTCCGATCCAAACATCATATCCAGCATTGGCAAATAAGAATCCTGGGGCCAAGGTTTCGTTGTTGACAATCCAGTTGTCACTAGAGTCGAGGAGGCCATGTTGTAAGTAGATTACTGGGAGCCCAGACTTGATCTAGGTGTTCTTGGCTTGAATTCTGAAATACAAATTGATGTAACCATCATCAGTGGTAATGTGATGGGATTGGACAGGATATCCAAGACGGAATACATAGTCAGGGAAGAGGAGGTTGGCTTCTGGAGGAATAATGGCTGAGAATGCCAAGGCGAAGATGGCGAAGCTCAAAATAAACAATTTCATATTTTATTTTGTTTTAAAAATTGAGATCCAGGAATATATTTATTCAGATTGAATTGCAGTGCAACAGGCCCAAGCCTTGAAAAGAAAACCCCAAGGTACTTCCCATAGAACTTTATACACTTTTGAATAATTCTTTTCATGTTGTCTGAACCATTCCCTGGGCTTCATGGTGGAGTTTTATCCTTTAGAGAATTTTCATTTTAGCTTGATGCTTTTCAGAAGAGGGTTGGCGAGTCAGGCATTTTCTGGCGCACATGTTTCTATGATTAAACAAGAAAATTTATCTACTTTTCAAGGTCTTCTGTACTCAGAATGAAAAATTGGTTGTTCTAACATTTTTTGAATTCATATAGTAACGAGAATTAGACAAATTAGATAATATAAAGTTTCAAATTCATACAACAAACAATACTATTAAATGATAACTGCCGTCTCTTGAGATTCATTCTTTAACACAGATAAGATATCATACAAGTAATCAACATCTTTACCTCAGAGAAAAGTAGAATGTCTGTAGGGATAAGATTTTAACTCGACATGAGGTGAGCCGGTCAACGAATCATAAAGATGCTTTACATCTTTAGGATTCGCTAGTTCATCCCAGATTCCAGCGTAAAGAAGATCATCATTTCGAAAACTCTTATATAAACTACAAACTTTATGATTTAAAAAGATAATGCATATTAAACTATGAACAAAATACGTAAGTGCTAAATACATTTCTTTTTACAAAAAATAGAAACATCAAAGAGGACTAAATAGTAAGACTCTAACCTCAATACTATCTTTCCTATTGATCTGATAAGGACCAATCCTCATCTCACATCTCATTATCTTCTTATTAGCCTGAATTATTGAACAAACCCTAGGAACAGTATTTCCCTCCACACTAGCCTGAGGAAAATTCAGCTCAAGTTCCTTGAGCAGAGGCTTATTCACTAGAGAAAGTAGAAAGTTGATTAGGTCATTTGCCGAACATGAAATAGAGTAAATCACCAAGACCTCAAGATTAGGAAAAACCTTAGGATCCTGAAGATAATAGATTATTTTCTCATTGAATCCTTTTTCATGGCTCAGATTTAGGCTAAGATCTCTCAGTCTAGGACTATTTGCTATTCTCAATAGTCCAAGGATTCCATCCGTACCTTGTTCTGAGGGATTGTATTCATTGTCCGATAGTAACTGAAGTGTGTGCAAATTGGGAAGAGAGATCATGTCTTTCATTTTAAGGAAAGATAGATTGGTTCCGTCAATTACGAGTTCATGGAGTTCTTCAGGGCAGGGCAGCAACTTTAGGAAGAAGTTGACATTTAAAGGCTCATATGACTTTATATCGAGATTAAAGAGCCTTAATTTCCTTAATCTCTGTATCATCCCATAGACTAAGAACAAATATACAGAAGAATGCTCGTCCATTTTCGGCTTAAAGAAGAGCATAAGCTCTTGTAAGTCAGTAATTTCTTCAAACTGTCTTAAAAACTGGCCTAACACGCATAACTCATCAAGAAGACCCAACAATCTAGCCATCTTAGTTAAGTCATTTAGGGCAGCCGAACAGGAATTAGCAAGGTCCATCTTGACCAAATCGGCTCCTGACACCCATAAGTCCAGAAAAACAAGATTCTTAGGAAGTATCAAGTTTTCACAGAAATCTACTATGCTCCATCTTACATGATCGCAGGCTCGAGCTCTGAATATGAAGTATCTTAGGGTGTGTAGCTTCTCTAGATGTCTGAATAATTTGAGTTCACTAGATTCCTTTGGAGCTACAACAAATAAATTCTTGAGACAAGAGAATTTTTCTATTGAAGAGGGGTCTTTAGCTATGCTATTTAATAGGTCGAGGGATCTTTCTTTGACTAGTAGACGATTCTTGAGGGTGATCTCCTTTGCAAAGCTGGAAATATTGTAGACTTCCTCTGCAGAAAAGTCTGTAAGCTTAAGATATAATTGAATCTTTTGGGAGATTTTGTTGACAAAATTGGTTAGTGGCGCATGGTTCATATATTCCAATGTGAAAAAGGGGACCATTGTAATAATGACTTCCCTGATAGAGTGAGAAAGGGATAGGCATTGAGCAATCTTAGACAAGAAGCCCTCATTACTCCAAGGAAAAGAATTGAATTTAACTAGTTGGAGAGTATTCTTGCACAGGAGGAGCCACTGGTGCTTACAGTTATTAGCAGAGAAATGCAGCTTTTTTACGCTCTTACCAAATATCGGGACCAATAGCTTTTGAGTTCTGGTTTCAGGGTTAAGCTCAAGCTGATATAGGGTGTGATTGAAGTGTCTTACGTAGCATAGGAAGTTTGGCCTGATTGTAAAGGGGGCCCACATTGTAAGGGCTCTTAAGGTCTTTGCACGGGATAATAATGGACGATAAAGGGAAAATTTTTCGGGAGGTCGATAAGGGATCCCAAAGGCTTGGATGAACTTTATGCAGTTCTTACGGGCTTGGTTTAGCTGGCGTTTTTCGGAGAGCCGAGAATGAATAATGCGTGGAAAGCGAGATTTTGGTTTAGACATATTTAAATTTATTGAGTTTGCCAAGTTTAGTTGTTTGTTAATTGAATTTCTAAGGAGATTTGATATAAATTTCAACCTTGGAGCAATTCTAACTGGATCATTGCCTAACAGGGTGTGCACAGAGGTTTTCTTTAGTTTAGTTAACTCCTCTAAAATATTCATTCTTTAGCTAAATTTCCATGATTTCATCAGCTAGAACCAAAATTAGGAAATTTAGACCCAACTTAGACTTTATTATATTCATATTTTTTACTGACTATTGG
>Ga0065720_1019294_pt1 | contig 29665 bp, 26 predicted proteins | sample Thericmetagenome_FD_59107 | JGI IMG/M metagenome (GOLD analysis project Ga0065720, IMG submission 59107) | Thermophilic microbial communities from the Joint Bioenergy Institute, California, USA of rice/straw/compost enrichment - eDNA_2 v2... | ecosystem: Engineered > Solid waste > Grass >... | reverse complement strand
TTTTTTTTTTTTTTTTTGCCCTCATTGAACTCTTCCCTTTCTCATTCAAGAGCAGATGCAGTTCTGAATGAACAAACCGTTGATTGTTTTCTACCCCTGAGTCCGACATGCAGAGGCGCGCGTTTGTTGCGCCGCTGCGACCCAAGAATGCTACAAGTGATATTACGGCCCTGGATCTACAGTCCCCCAGATCATCGACGTCTCCTGGTCATTGTGTTTTTGTGCCTGAGGAGCTCATCGACGCTCGCACAACTTAAGCGCCAATTCAAGCCAACTCAGCGAATCAAGGGGGTTCGAACAAAACTAGGACATGAAGTGTTTAATTCAAACAATTGAACAAGCTTGATTCGGTATCTCTTCCATGATTAACTGGTGCACATGCTGCAGTTCAACGAGCGATGCAGTCACAGACCAAGAGACAGTTCCCCTAACCCAAGACAAGAGCTGTTTCGAAACAACGTGACCTAGTTTTGACTGGGCGGCCACGGTCGCATTTAAGGCCGACTTTAGATGTCGTACCCAATTCAGCCCTATACGACAACCTTAAACTTGACCATGATTGTGGCCGTAGAAAACGGCCTGAAAGTCAGGCGTTCGACGCGAGTCTCGAAGACGACAAATCATCAACAGGAGTGCAGTCTTATCTTTGTGATGTCAAACCAACAGCTCTTCAATCTGGTATCACGCGAAACAGCATTCTATGCTTATCTGTTTGGTAATAGTAGTACCTGTGTCATCGATGCTCTTAGCTTAGGTCTTGCTACGCCGCATCTTATCAGATCGATAAGATTCGAGTTGTTGACGATTTGCGGAGTATCTCTAGAAATGGTTGCCAAGTAAGTTGACAACTGTGCCGTCAAAGCTGCGGCGCAGTTGATCGCATTGCTGATCTGAGCTTGGGTTTGCGGGTGCAAACCCTGTGTCTATCGTTAGGTGCATACCCACTTGGATTCTGGTAGTACAGAAATTTACTGAGTGTACAGGATATTCGAGCAAGGAATTCGCCCACAACATTCGACCAAGTCTCGCAACCAGCCTCTTCTGAAGCTAGCCCCGTTCACCCCGTTACCGCTTCTCTGTGTGAACAAGATGCTTGTTCCATTGGCGGACTACGTTCACATCGGCATATTCTTGATCATACCCTTTACTCTACAACATCGTCATCACCAGGCCATTGGGAACACGGTTCCTTTGAGACGTCGTATAACAAGACTTTGCTGACAAAAGCTAACAACTGTACCTACGACATCTACACCATGTGAAACAGTGCCACGTGTGTCATATATCTAGATCTCATGGGCCATTTTGCATTCTTGGACTCCAAAATTAGGTCATCCATCAAAACAGCGGGCCGTAATTGCCAAAAAAGCCTAGCCCTGTAGCCTTCTCGCACATTTCAGGCGGCTGTTTGACTGCCACAACTAGGTCACGTGGTTGGGACATGAGGAGTGGCTGACTCTTTTTTACAACAAAATATCTGTTGCTGATGACATGCCTCGGATAAGAGTGTTTTAAGACGTATATGATGATAGGATTCAGTAGGCGTGCTTATTCAATGGGAAGAGAACGCCAACGCAATGACTACACTAAATAGCCACTCCAACACCTCACCTATGAGACACCTACCTCGGCGCTTGTCCTCTCTCTGTGCCAAAAGATATATGCCGAAATCTCCCTTCATATCCAGACTAGCCAAGACGAAGATCGTAACCACCCAAGCCGCGGGCCCGTCACGGCAAAAAAGCTTGACTTCCTGCTAGCGAAGCCACATTTAACGGTGTTGCAGGCCCCCCACACCACCTTTGCCCCCTTCAAGACCGAGAACAACATTCCAGCCCAGGTGCAGCAACAATGGCATGAGAATGCGACAACAATGCTTTGTAAAAGGCCCGATACTTAATCGCCCCAATGAGGCTGCGACGAACGGGGAGAGGGATGAGTGGGGTGATTCAGGCTAAATGTCGGTGTTAGGAGGAACAGGGGGTTCTCGTTCACTGCTACCGCGGCATGTACATGCAAAAGGCAAGTTGAGCATTGCCGGTCCGTGGATGCAGCTGATCTAACCTCCGAGCGAATAGTTAGCAGAGAGGTAGTAGCCGCATTGGGAAAGGAGAGATGTCGCCCTTTGGCGGCTCATCGGTGTAAACATCTTGCAAGCAAGATGAAGTTGGGGATACATGGAGCAAAGACAAATGAAAGACAATGGGAGAGTTGGAGAAAGTATGATCGAAATAAACTGATCGAGTTAAGAAGATGCTGATATTTCAAACCCAAAGTGAGACATTGTCAAGTTCCACACAGTAGCGCCCAACATTGTACCTACTTTCATTTTGCTCACCCTAGCACTGAGACTCAACCACCGTCTCAGCCCGGCCCGGCCAATGCTTCCTGCCATCATTCAGCCGGACATACGGAGAGTCACATCACAATGTAGCTAGCTAGCTGTCTTGATGCGGCATGTGTGACAAACAAATCACCTCGAGTCCTCTTACCCATCATCAGTCAGTCACACTGCTCTCCCGATAGGGCAAGGCAACATGCTACTCCGTACGTTGCACGACTCCGTAGCTAAGTATTCGTCCGTTGCAGGCTGTTCTGGGTTTTCTGGGATGGCTCTCGGGTATTGGAAGTTCTCCCGGTAGGGCTGTTAAGGTCCAGGGTCTAGAAGCCTGGGACTCTCGAAGCCGCAGCAGAGTATAGGAGCACGGTCCTGCCAGGTTGCAGCTCTGCATGTCCCGTTCTCCTGAGGTTTAATATACTAACAACTCCCTTCTCTCATGTCTGGGGCTCTTTTCTCTCTTCCTCTTCCCTCTACCCTGCCTTGTCCCACCTTACCTCACCTACACGGGGTGCCATACCCGAACCCCAACACAATCTCGACGGCAAGTCTTCATCTCAACTAAAGGAAGTCAGCATCCCAACACTGCAGGGCTAGGACCACTGTTAAGATGGGCGGCGCACCGGCCGGCACGGCAGGCATATACGATGCCGCGCTGCACAAGCGGCAGGCGCTGATGGGTAAGAGCGGGCCGTCGGCGCTGTGGAAGAACTTTCGCGTGTTCCGCATTGCCTGCTTCGCGTGTATTGGCGGCGTGTTGTATGGCTACAACCAGGGCATGTTCTCGGGCGTGTTGGCCATGCCCGCTTTTGAAAAGCGTATGTTCCTCTTTTTCACTCTCCTCATAAGCATTGGATTGAAGGACCGGGAGAGGAAGGGATAAAGGGAGGAAGCAGAAGGCTGATAAAAGCAGACATGGGCGAATACACGACGAACCAGACCAAGAAAGGCTGGCTGACGGCCATCCTGGAGTTGGGCGCGTGGCTGGGTACCTTGCTGTCCGGCTTCCTGGCCGAGGTGCTCTCCCGTAAGTATGGTGTGCTGGTCGCCTGCGCGGTGTTCATGCTGGGTGTGGTGGTACAAGCGACGGCCAGGACGGTCGGACACAATGCTATCCTGGCAGGGCGGTTCATTACGTGAGTGTATTGCTCCAACGGCAATCGAAAGTATTGACTAACATCTCGCAGCGGTATGGGCGTCGGCAGTCTAGCCATGATTATCCCCATTTACAACTCCGAGGTTGCGCCCCCCGAGGTGCGCGGCGCACTGGTAGCCACCCAGCAGCTAGCAATCTGCTTCGGCATCATGATCAGCTTCTGGATCGACTAGTACGTCTCTCCCCCTTTCACTCTACCACCCCAAACTGACTGGGAACCCTCAGCGGCACGAACTTCATTGGCGGGACAACCCTCGAAACGCAATCCGACGCAGCCTGGCTCCTTCCGATCTGTCTGCAACTCGGTCCGGCCTTAATCCTCTTCTTCGGCATGCTATTCATGCCCTTCTCCCCACGCTGGCTGATCCACCACGGGCGCGAGGACGAGGCGCGCAAGGTTCTTGCCAGCCTGCGCGAATTGGACGAGAGTCATGAGCTCGTCGAGCTGGAGTTCCTGGAGATCAAGGCACAGTCGCTGTTTGAGAAACGGACGATTGCGGAGCTGTTCCCAAATCTGAGGGAACCAACCGCTTGGAATGTATTTAAGCTGCAGTTCGTCAGTATTAAGAAGTTATTTCAGACGAGGGCGATGTTTAAGAGGGTGGTGGTGGCGACGGTGACCATGTTCTTCCAGCAGGTGAGCCTCCTTTTTTTTTCCCCTTAGGAATTCAGGAACATGGTGTTGATGGCACCAGTGGACGGGAATCAACGCAGTCTTGTACTACGCGCCCTTCATCTTCAAGCAACTCGGCCTGAGCAGCACAACCACCTCCCTCCTCGCCACAGGCGTAGTCGGCATCGTCATGTTCATCGCGACGATCCCCTCCGTTCTCTGGATCGACCGCGTCGGGCGCAAGCCAGTCTTAACCATCGGCGCGGTGGGCATGGCAACCTGCCACATCATCATTGCAGTCATTGTCGCCAAAAACATCAACCAGTGGGCGGAGCACGTGGCGGCAGGCTGGGCAGCGGTCTGTATGGTGTGGCTCTTCGTCGTACATTTCGGCTACTCATGGGGCCCTTGCGCATGGATCATTGTTGCGGAGATCTGGCCGCTTAGTACGCGGCCGTATGGTGTCGCGCTGGGCGCGTCGAGCAACTGGATGAATAACTTTATCGTGGGGCAGGTCACGCCAGATATGCTGGAAGGGATTACCTACGGGACGTATATATTGTTTGGGTTGTTGACATATCTTGGTGCCGCGTTTATTTGGTTCTTTGTGCCGGAGACGAAGAGATTGACACTTGAGGAGATGGTGGGTTCCCTTGTGAAAAGGTTTGAGGTGATGTTGCTAACGCAGTTGTTCAGGACGTCCTCTTCGGCTCGGAGGGCACTGCCCAGGCTGATCTTGAGCGCATGGAGGCGATTAACAACGAGATTGGTTTAACTCAGCTGTTGCGCGGCGAGCAGGGCCAGAATACGTCGGATGCGGAGCAGACGAAGGCCGAGGGAGAAAAGGCATGAAAGCTGGATGCTCGGTCCTGAGGAAAGCTGACAGTTAAGAAGGTGGTGGCAGTGACCCATGAAAGGGCTTCTTTGGGTATAAAGATGTGACGGAGTAAGAGTGCACTTGGTGACAATATCTTGATACCTTGTTCAAAACATATGCTTTTGTCCAATGGATATAATTCCCTTTCACAAACAATGCTCAGTCAATGCATCATCGACTGGGTCATTTTCCTTCAGGACAAGCATGTATTCCCCAGGGTGCACATCCCTGGAAATCAAGGTCGTCTCCACAATTCTGAGGCAAAAATTCAGGCTCCACCACGATCACACTGTGGAGATAGAGCAAAAGGAATCACACCCTGATCCGATCCAGGTTCGAACTGGAGACCTTCAGTGTGTTAGACTGACGTGATAACCAACTACACCATCGGACCATTTAGTGGTTGGTAGTCATCCCGTTGCGAAGTCTTTTGTTGACCTTGGCTAAAGCTCCAGGGGTCAACACCATCCACATAGATCCTCGCTTCAAGTGGCCCAATCGGTTTCTCAATAGATGACATCTCAGTGCTCACTATCAAGCAGGAGAGCTCATTTTCAGTCCACCAGCGTACCCTGCACTGCGTTTGTCGAGCAGCAGACGGCGCGCCAGAAGCCTCATCTAGCGAAGTTATTGCTGCTTAGCATCCTGGTGACACCGCCTGCGAACTGCGGATAACCTTTGTTTCAAGTTACATTTCCCCCTGACAGGTAGGTCCATACAGACGAACCAGAGCCGCAACTTCCGTTTCCACGAAAGTATGCACTTGTACCTAACGGTTGATGGTCGCTGCAAGCTGCTCCCATGTACATGGCTAGCTATCCAGCTCCGAATGTGGTGACCAATAGTAACATTCAACCATTGGGTGAACCGTACCGCCAACTTAGCAATAGCCGATGCACCATGCCAAAAACATGCGTCAAGAACAATATCTTACCTTTTAAGGACACTTTAAGCACTCTGATCGCGTGGTGCAAGATATATGGGGAGTGGGCCAAGCTGTCTGCATGTATTACGGTGACAGGGTGCCTTAGCATGAGCCCAAGGCTCGCAGGATCAGCAGGAGAGCTGGTAAGCAACAAGGGAGCAGGCTTAACTCCACAAGGATTTAGTACATAGATGCCCAAATGCCGAAGCTAAAGTTGAGGGGGAATGCTTTTATCCTTTCCGTAGAGCACAAGGCAGTCCTAGCCCTTCTGGAAACTGTTCCAAAGTCTCTTGTCCGTCTACCTATATTGAACAATTCTAATTGTTGCTAGCGCGGCAACAACTGTGAAGAGATGGCAGCAACATCTTCTGCACCGCAAAATCCCGGAGAAGCTTCCATGCCTGATGGCATTCTTCCCGCCTCGCATTGGCAGCAGACTCAGGTACGTCTCAGAAATGGCTCGAGGCGATAGCGTTAGAGGTGCTAATGCTTAGAAAACGCACAGCTCCCAGCTGTGAACGACGATGCTGATTCAGCGTACGGCTCACAATGGTCCGAGACCACCTCGCTGTCAAGCAGCGTCCGCAGGTATCGAGTCTTGCAGGGCAGAACTTACCACGCAGACATCGGCGCAGCGGAGTCCTGGGAACCGAATGACAACAGACATATCGAAAGTATGGACCTGCTGTAGGTTATGAGTTACCTCGAAGCGGATAACACTAGGATACTCATCTAGAACAGACACTTTATGGTCACTTTGGTGATGGGTGATAAACTCTTTTTGGCCCCGGTCGAAAATCCCCAGAAGGTTCTGGACGTTGGGACAGGAACAGGTCTCTGGGCTATGTAAGTTGGTGTTTGGACAAGCTCCCCTTCCGGGCATCCCGTCCGAAAACCTCTCTAATGAATCAATAGTGAGTTTGGCGATTTATACCCCGGCGCTGAAGTAACCGGCACCGACATCACCCCGATCCAGCCATCCTGGGTTCCTCCCAACGTCAGATTCGAGATCGAGGATGCCAATCTCGACTGGGCTCGCGAAGACAATACGTTCGACTTCATCCATGCTCGTACCCTGACTGGCAATATTCTCCACTGGGATCACTTTTTCGCGGAGGCTTATCGCTGTCTGAAGCCAGGTGGCTGGCTAGAGAGCCAGGAGCTAGATTTTGGATGGAAAGTTCTGGACGGCGAGATTCCGGAAGACAGTGCTATGGGCCAGTATGTTAAGGTGTGGCATGCTGGCGGAGAGAAGACGGGGCGGTCATTCCGTGTGGTGGATGATAACCTGCAGGAAAAGTGGATGGAGAGGGCAGGGTTTGTGGACATCGAGGTCAAAGATCTGTTCTGTCCCTATGGTGCTTGGCCAGAAGATCCGAGAGAGAAGGAGGCGGGTATCCTTTCTAAGGCCGCGTTTGAGAATGATATGGAGGGTAAGTTTCTTCTTCATCTCCATTTTTTTGGTCATTGAAGAAACGTTTCGCTTGAGACTGGTAGAGTATTTGAGCTGACTCCATCATAGGCTATATCCTTCATATCTGGCATGCTGTTCTAGGATGGACACCAGAGGAGATCCAGAACTACGTTGCTCACCTCCGCCGCGAGCTCCGGAATCCAAACCTGAAAATCTACTTCAAGCGTCGGGTAGTTATCGGGAGGAAGCCACAAAATCTGTGACAGGCTATATTGTCGGGAGGGCAAACAAAAATGAGTATGAGGCATCAAACAGACGCCCAAAACTTGTGTCATTACAATGTCAACAGGACCATGCACTTAAAGAAACTAGTCTCCAAGGCCCTTGTTCAAGAATCTCATCTCTGAGAGGGGAGTCGACTACACCTGGCTGGTCACGCGCACGACCATTACGCCAGGTGGCCTGTGCGTCGGTTGTTGTTCATCCCGTTTCCGTCCATACCCCACATCTTGTGGCCCCTTATTTCTCGTAGCTAACAGGCTGCACCAAATTTTCCACCTGTGCCCTGTCGAAAACCTCCCTATCAGTTCCAAATTCCCAACACATCGTTGAACCGAAAACCAATGCAAATAAAGACGCGTGTTAAAAAAAAACAAGTTTCCGTAAGTTTTTTTTTGCTTGTTTTTGCTAGCTGAAGACGAAGTGCGTCTCAGCTGGTTGTTTTCATCGCCCGCAGGACGATAATTGGTAGGTTAATTGTAGTGGTGAGTACAGGACACCGGATCTGGTTTGGGCCTTTCTTCGCCCTCGCCCCATGCGGCTAGGCTCTCATTCCATCCGGAGATGGACATATCGCCCGATTGATTCTCTGGGTCATGCCCGGAAGCAGTTGCTTCTCTTTTCCGTGGGTTTGATCTATGTAGATGACGCGGCGGACATGCTATAAGTGATGATGAGGTATTCATACGTGATCACTACTTCTCTTTCGACTACCTGTGGGCGGCGGCGGCAGCATTGGCGTCAACGGCGTGTTGGCGTCCGGCAGGCCATGGTTGGGCGGATCGTACGCCCACTTCTCGAACTCTCGATGCTGTAGGAAGTTGTTGACCCGGGCCTCGCGGTTCAAGCCTGCTATGGCGGCCTGCCGCCGCCAGAGCTCCTGCGTCACGGCGAGATGCTGTTCCTCTCGCATGTCCAGCAGCTTGGTCCCGTTGGCCCCTGCCCGCGTGGCCTGCACCCAGGTCCCAACGATAATGCATAGCCCCATGATCGCGAAGAAACCGCTGTTGGACATGAAAATCTCTTCCTGCTTCTTCTCCCCCTCGCTGTCGCGCTCCTGGTACCACTTTTCCCAGTCCTCCCATGTCGCGTTCATGCTGGGATTGCCGGGCCGTTTGTGCCATTCGCGATCATAGCCATGGGTGCTCGACTGCGAGGCGGGCTGGTTGAGCCATCCGATTCCATAGAGGTCGTACATTCGCCGTTTCTGCGTGTCGCTGAGCAATTCGTTCGCCGCTACAATCAAGCGGTATCGCTCGAGCTTCGCTGTCCGAGACAGGCCGTCAGAGGCATTGTGTTGGTGATGGTCCGGATGGTAGAGCTTCGCAAGCTGGAAGTACCGCGCCTTCGCTTTCTTGTCGTAAGGAGCGCCCTTCTCGAGGCCGAGGATCTCGTACGGTGTGGGATGCTTAGACGTCGGCCAGCTAGGCGGACCAGCGTCTTCACGGACCGAGGCGAACGACCGGCGCTGCGCAGAGGTGCATGGCAAGGAGGCTGGCCGGCGCGCCAACCATGTTGTGCTCAACGAGAGCTTGCCACCGCTGGGATACAGGGCTGGCCAGAGCTGTTTCAGTGGCATTATTGAGGACTGCCAGGGGGCATACTGATGAAGGCCGGCACTGGAAGAGCCGGAATCAACCTCTCAATAGTGTCGTAGACCGTGTGGTGTTGATAGGCGAGCGGGAGATTCCGGCTGTCGGGCTATCGGTGCCGTCGGGATCTTGAAAGGTGAGCGAACATCATACCCACTGCGTGAGTGACGACTGTGTTTGGTCTTGCTACGGGCCCGATGCAGCGGGGCATGTGCCCCACTTGGAGGTCCCAGCGCTCTGGATAGTTGCATTTCCGATACTTTTAGTTGCATATCCACCTCCGAGGGTGGAGGCTCATTGCAGGACCGGGCAGAGGCTGTCAACGAATGTCAAAAGTTGCATTGGCTTGCTTCACGTTTGTTGATTGATAGAAGTAAAGTCGAGAGTTTGGGATGACAATGGGCTCTGGGAACAGAGTAGAACCTGAATCGTTGCTTCCTTGCTTGTGAAAGGGCAAGTAGAGGTGAAGGGGATATGCCCCACCGTTGTTGACCAATGAGCAATGCTTTCTCGATAACACGTGACTCAAGTGGCCCTTGGCCTTGGCCTGCTCAATGATTCGACCTTGCAAAAGTTGAACTTCCAGGTTCTCAGCCCTCGTTGTCTTTTCCCCGCCGATTCTTGACAACACCGATCTTGACTCAACTCTCATCTCTTGACCACCGCACACATTTTCCTTTCCATCACGACGACGAAGACAGGCCATCGAGCTGTAACCTGAATCTTGGGCCTCTGATCAGAAGAAACATCGTAAAGAGCCACATCTCCCACATCACCTCATCCCCCACCTTTTTCGCCGTACGGTTGCACAGCCTCCTCACCGACTTGAGCAACGTTGTCTTGTGGTCTCCGACAGTAACTGGAGATACGAGTGCAGCCTGCACCTGCGTATGATATTGCGAGGATCATAGCCTTGACTGGAATTTGATCGACGAGATATCCACGACCTCGCAGCGACCCATCACACCCTCTACGACTCGGCAACCATCTCAGATTTTCTAGACCGACCTTAGCAACAGACACACCCAAAATGACAGACATTCTCATCGACAAGCTCCGTAACTCGTCCATAAAGTTCGTCATTCAGCCCCTTTAGGCTGTACCCTGCTAACCGAACAGTGACGCGGACGATGACTGGAAAAAGGGTCTTAACATTCCTGCAAAGGATACAAGAACTCAGACTGAGGTGCGTTCAAGTTCTCGGCACGCTGCACGGCCAGTGCTGACTTCTGCAGGATGTCACCAATACTAAAGGTCTCGAATGGGAGGATTTTAATCTGAAGCGTGACCTCCTCAAGGGCATCTTCGAGGCCGGCTACGAAAAGCCCTCACCGATTCAGGAGGAGAGCATACCTATTGCCCTCGCTGGCCGGGACATTCTGGCCCGCGCAAAGAACGGCACCGGCAAGACGGCTGCCTTCGTCATTCCCGCTCTCGAAAAGATCAACCCAAAAGTCTCCAAGATCCAATGTCTAATTCTGGTCCCCACTCGCGAGCTGGCGATGCAGACATCGCAGGTTTGCAAGATCCTTGGCAAGCACCTCGGCGTCAATGTTATGGTCACGACGGGTGGAACAGGGCTTCGTGACGATATCGTCCGGTTGCAGGACGCCGTCCATATTGTGGTCGGTACTCCCGGGCGTATCCTTGATCTGGCTTCGAAGCAGGTTGCCGATTTGAGCGAGTGCCCCATGTTCATCATGGATGAGGCCGACAAGCTTCTGTCGCCCGAGTTCACCCCTGTCATCGAGCAGCTGCTCCAGTTCCATCCTAAAGACCGTCAGGTCATGCTCTTCTCCGCCACCTTCCCGATCTCCGTCAAGGCCTTCTCTGATAACAACATGAGGGATCCCTACGAGATCAACCTCATGGATGAGCTCACCCTCCGCGGTATTACTCAGTACTATGCCTACGTTGAAGAGAGGCAAAAGGTGCACTGCCTGAACACCCTCTTCTCCAAACTGCAGATCAACCAGTCCATTATCTTCTGCAACTCCACCAACCGCGTGGAGCTGCTCGCCAAGAAGATCACCGAGCTGGGCTATTCCTGCTTCTACAGCCATGCCAAGATGCCCCAGGCTGCTCGTAATCGCGTCTTCCACGATTTCCGCAACGGCGTCTGCCGCAACCTCGTCTGCTCGGATCTCCTCACCCGTGGTATCGATATTCAGGCCGTTAACGTTGTCATCAACTTTGACTTCCCGAAGAACGCGGAAACCTATCTCCACCGTATCGGCCGTTCGGGTCGTTACGGCCACCTTGGTCTTGCTATCAACCTGATCAACTGGGATGACAGGTTTAACCTGTACAACATCGAGCGGGAACTCGGCACCGAAATTCATCCTATTCCTGCGGAGATTCCGAAGAACCTTTATGTTTATGAGAACCCTGAGACCATCCCGCGACCCATCTCCACCTTCAAGCCTGTTCCTATTGGGCAGAAGCAGTTACCGATGCCGCAGACGTCTCAGCAGCAACAGGTTCCGCAACAACCTCAGCCGCAGCAGCCGCAGCAGGCTCAGGAGCAACAGAAGCAAGCTCAGCAGGAGCTTCAGCAACAGCAGGCTCAGCCTGCCGCCCAACAAGGCCAGTCACGCTCTGGCCACCAGAATGACTGGCACGGCCAAAATCGCCAGGGCTACCAGCAGAATCGGAACATGCACCAGGGCAACCGCGGCGGTTACGGCGGCAGTCACCGTGGCGGACGTGGTCGTGGTGGCTACCAGAACCAGGGCCAACGCCATCAGAACTATGGCGCTCCGCAGCAGCGTGGTCCTCGGCAGCAGCAGACGGCATAATGCTCTAACCGTCTTTTATTGCAGGCGGTATGCTTGCGCCTTTATATAAGCATAGACTCTCTTCTTTTTCGGCATGATCTGTTTTTTGGATTGTACATATTTAGTTGTCATCTTTGTCTCTCGCGTTCTTTTCCCTCCACGACGACTCTCCCTGCTAATGAGCAGCGCTCCGGCTGCCGCGGTTTCTCGACTCCCACTACGATGCGCACAACGCCTTCGCCCGAGTTGACGTCCCGAGGAACGCGCTTTACCTCTCCTTCCCGACCTCGATCACCCTGCCACGGTTCCTCTTCTACATTATCTACTCCCAGCTTACCCTTTTTTTTCGGCCATATCATAGGCCATAACCAGATGAACATGCACTAAGGGCCGATGGTAGGTATTCGCCTTTCCATATCTCTACCTTCTTTCTTCCCGATTACTGCTGGTCATGGCGACGAATGGATGGAATTACGGGACGGCATGCGCGGGTATTTGATCGCGTGGTTTGGTCTGGGCTTCCATGACGAAAATATTACTTTCACAACGGAGTCGCGCTTCTCTTTTCTTTCCAATCTGTGGGCGTTGATTATTGGCTCTTGGGATGAGGAGCGTGGGAAATATGGGAACGGTTCACGGGAAATCAGCTATACACGGCGTTCGTTTCAGTATGAAGGGTTAATGGTGTTCGCGGCGTTCGGGCGTTGCTCTTCTAATGTTTGTTTTCTTATTTCGGGGCATGGCGATACCAGGGTATCGTGTTTTGCTTCTTTTTTTTTTCTCACTGGTGTTGAGGGTGATGGTTATGGATGTAATGGGAAAGGAAACACGTTTGGTGTTTTTCTTTCGACATTTTCTCTCCTGCTCCTTGGTGGCTTTGTTTGTCCTCTGGCGGTATGCTAGTGGACAACAGCCCCAGCTGGCTGAGCTACCTTGGGCAGGTAGGGAAGGGTATGGATGGATGGATGGACTGGTGAATGGGTGGGCTGGTACCCTGGTTCGGTAACGGTTCAAGGGGATTCACCGGGCAATGGATGGGTGGGTGGATGGGAATGGGCGTCTCTCTTCAACGTAACGGCCATGGAACATGATGACGACGATGATGGCATTTGGGTTTGTCTTCAAGCAAGCAAGGGCTTGAGGGCGATGCTTTTTAAGATGCGAGCAAGAAGCGTTAAGTGTGGCCTCGGCGTTGCCATTCTCACTGGCCTTTTGGCGGAGTCTATGGGACGACTGACGACCATGAGCCGCTTTTTCAATTGTCAACGCTGGCTGACAACTCTGTTGTCTGCAGCAGATTCGACGTGCAAAGCGAACTTGCTATTCCCTCGACTGTCATAACCAATCTTGATGGCAAGCTTCGATGCATCATCCTGATTCTCTTTTCCACACCGGATGTTACCTGCCGAGTGCTGGTTCAGACAGGTTCGGGGGGATTAGCAACGAAAAAGAAAAACGAGGAAAATGACAAAAAAATTTTTTTTCTCGGGGGAGGACTTATCACAGGGGTTTGGATCTCACGGCCTGGGTTGCGGGATGGCTGTTGGTGTTGAAGTATCTAGCTCTTGCGGTTGACAAAAATAGGCAGATGAATTGATGCCTCTTCTCCTCTGAGAGTTTTGGTGTTTGATGATGCGTGTGTGATTGTGGAAGTTTCCTTGTTCTCGGTGACCATAGTCGTGTCGGTGTCGGATTGAGCCGTTCTGTTTGCTTTCCCCCAGGCTCTCCAAGTGGCATTTCGTTCCATCAGCTCGGAATATGCGGCATGGTACCTTGATCCCATGGTTTTGATATCGGGCTTTAACAATTGGAGGAAGCTCGTGACAGAGAAGGAATAGCCGAGGGCAACCTGATGTCAGTTTCACAACGACTTCTCTCGGGTAAGGTTATATAAAAGCGCGCGCTTTCCTTGCAATTAGCACATACGACCATACCCAGTGGAAAATTCGGGATCCCGTCCGCTCTCCCATAGACAAGCCACTGAGGGCCGAGGTAGTAGTTGGGTCGGTGACGACCAGCGAATTCTCGGTGTTGTATGTTTTGGCTTTTTACCCTCTTGACGTTGCCCTAAGGGCCACACCTGCATACTCATTGGTAAGAGGTCAGGAAGTATCTAGACAGCTGTATGTTTCGTTTGCTTTATTTGTTGACATATATCATTCGGGTATCCAACTCATATCCAAGCTTCCATCTAACGCAAAACAATCATCCAACCGTAGGGCGTCACACCCCCACGACTTCCTTGAACCACCACAAGATCCCTCGTCCTTTATTCAAAGGTACCCCTTTCCTCCCAAAACAAAGCTCATCACTCCTCCGGATCTAACCGCGACCCGCCCCAATCCGTAAGACTGACCTCGACAGGCGCCCCGCCGCTCCGGATGATGACCAGGTGCAAATCGGCCTGGTCGCTTGTGTTCTGAAACTGGTGTTCCATCCACGCTGGAATGTAGGCAAAGTCCCCAGGGCCGATCTGCCTCCTGTCTAAGTCCTCGCCCGATTTGGGTTGGGATAGAAGGAGACCGAAACCAGAGACTACGTAGATTATTGTGTCTACATCGAAGGGAGGGGTTAGTATGGGCTGGTAGGCAGCGAGAAGGAGAGGGGCACAATGGGTTAATGAGGTTGGGGTACGTACCTTGCTCGCCGTGGTGGCGGATTGTTGAGGAGGTGGTGGGTTTCAGGATGAGGACTGAGAGGAGTTAGCTTCCATATCAACAGTACACTGTGAACAAGAGTCATGGAACGAAGCTTTCTGTCCTCTTATAAACTAGTACAGACGCTCAAAATACTGGGTAATGAAGTGACATACTTGAAGTGCAGATTTTATCACTCTGCTTGACAACTGCATCTCTGCTGAACACCTGCACGCGCGGGTCACTCCGGTCGATGTGATACTCAAATGGGGGCAGCACATCATGAGCCCTGGTCACAGAAACTGAACTGGGCAAAAACAATGGCAAAAGATCTTCCAGGACTGGAAGCAGTGTGCTGGTCAACATACTGCTGGTGTCAAACAGGGGACGCTGCCGTTTGTTGGATCCAGGTCCGGGTCTGGGTGCGCTCATGAAAAGTGAGATGATCAAAACAGGATGGAGTGAAGGAGCTGTGAGTAATGAATTGGACAGAATCAAAGCACAATGATATGTTGGCTAATTCGAAGCATAAGAAAAAAAGTTCAACAATGCAAGAAGGTAAAATTGGCGACAAAAATGTGGCTGGATGGCCTCGGTAAAGTAGACGTTGAGCTCCTGTCAACAAAAACAAGCTGAGCACCCGTGCTACGGTCACCTTGGCGCTTCAGTTGATGCACTCAGCTGAACCTTGCCAGGCACAGTCCTCACACTGTCGCATCTTAGGCGCGGCTACTGTGCAGCAGCCCCACCCTTATCTTATCGTCTTTTAGACCCCCTCTGACGCAGTCGAGACGACACTGTCGAGGACACCAGAGCTCCTGCCAATGACAGCGGCGACAGGAAGCTTTGCCATGTGCACTGGTGAATAGCCGTTGGAGCTCCCGAGGCTCTGCCCGGGATTTATTGATCACGAGAAAAGAAGGATCAAGATGGAGCAATTACAGCAAATAGAAACTGAGGGCAGACGGGATGCCTGCATTTCGTCACCGCCTTCGCCGCTGGCTAACCGGCCCAACGTGTCACCAAGTCCAAGTCCAAGCAGCGAGAGTCTGCCTCTGCCTCTGCCTACGCCCGAGTCAATGGTCGAGCAGATGACTGCGGGAATTGATAAGGGGAAGGGTAAGGAGAGAGGTACGTCGGTCCTCCCAATCCTCCGTTCGAAACATTCCCAATGCTCACTACTAATACAGCTGGCCCCTGCTACATCCTCTCGCTACCCTCCGAAATCGTCCTCTCCATCCTGTCCTATCTAACTCCCATCGACCTCGCGCGCATCTCACAAACATGCCACTTCCTTTACGAGCACGCGACCGCCGACCCGCTGTGGCACGCCCTGATACAGGAGAACGTTCCGGGCGTGAAAGTCACTTCGTCTTACCCTTTCGCCACCTACCGCGAGCTCTTCCTGTCTCATTATCCGCACTGGTTTTTGACAAGGTACAAGATTTGGTTTAGTGATGCAGATTTGCCAGGAAGGATCATCGTGGTACGGTATGACCAGCGACGGGGGTGTATTGAAGGGTATCAGCTGGTAGCGAGGAGGAGGAGTCGGACCTACGAGTGGTGGGCGCCGGATCCAAATGTCATTATCCCCGCGTTTGATCCGGAGGTCTCGCTGCATTTGGATAGCCCGATGCTACAGCTCGATGCAAAGCCCAATACCGAAGAGGGAGAGTTTGAGCTGCTCGGCCGATTTTCAAAGACAATGAGGTTACGCCGCGGATCAAACGATACCGAACCCAACGACGATCGCATAAAAGAACACTTCCTCCAGCGCGGCATCCCCATGACCACCGGCGCCCTGGGCAGCACCTACTCCCACTTCTTTTACGCCCGACGTCTGTCTGACGCGGAACTACCCGCCGATTTCCACGTCGAGTGTTGGCCGTATGGCTCGGTATGGCCGCCGCCGACTGTGCCGAGTGAGCATCGCGTGAATGGATCATATCGGCGGTGGGAGCCGCCGTATAGTGCCAGTATCGAGCCCGATCGGCCAAGGACGATGAGCGAGTTGTGTGAGCGGGCGTTTCATATTCGCCGGTGGCCGGAGCGGCCGGCAGGGAGGATTACGGTACATCTTTTTCCGGCTTCAGCGGCGGATGAGGAGGAGCATGGGGAGGGGTTGTCGGCTGGGCAATCATCTCCCCAACAGACTGTGGCAGTTACTAACCCTAACGCAACGTCGATTAGTTCTGAAGAGGGGCATGGGGGTGATGACGAGCATGAGAATGGCCATAATCATGGATTTCAGCTCCAGCTCCCCACTCTCCCGACGTTCCATCCACTTGTTATTAGCATTCCTGCACCGACACTAGGCCACCCGATTCAATTGCGCCGGCCGGATACTGCGACCTATGCGACTCTCGACCCGGAACTGTACACTCCCACACCGGATAAACCATACCGCGGGATATGGGTAGGCGATTACAGCGCGCATGGCTGCGAGTTCCTGCTCATCACCCAGCCGGATGACGATGATGAATCTGTATCACTGGTCGACACGGAGGGGGCCGAATCCGTACACGAGGAACAACAGCGGAGACAAGAGGAAGAGAAGAAAGAGGAGCCCTGTCCCGGAGCCCCCAGACGAGGAGAAAAAGGGAGATTGGCAGCGATCAAGTTGACAGGAGACGCCAACGTCCCCAGGGGGGAGTACAGCTTTTTGGTCGATGACCTCGGCGAGGCAGGGTTCGTGGAGGTTGCGAAAGACCCGCCGTTTGAGGGGGTCAGGGTCGTCAAAAGCATGGGGCATGTGGCTAGTGCGGGATTTCATAACCGTAAGTTTTTCTTTTTCTTTTTTTTGTCTTTTCCTATCCATGGCTTTGTTAAGGTCGTTGCTTCTCAGCCGATTTCATGTGGTAGCCGGGCTGGGTGGTTGCGCGTGTGAGAGAGGGTGCGAAACTGACGGGGCATTACAGACACGTACCTGGAGACAAAACTGTACCTGATTTCGCATGACCGGCTTGCGCAGTACTGGGTTGATTTGGGGCGGTTTAGCTACTTCCAAAGGGTGGATATTGATCCGTTATTGGTGCCCAGGTAAGTGAGAGGAAGGTCACGGATTCTATTTGCCCCATGAATCTGTGAGTCTGGTTCTGGTTTGGTCAAGGGAGAGGGGGGACAGCATGGCATTTAAGAGCATGATAATCATCATGGGGTTAAACTTCCGAGAAACTTTTCTCATTATTTTACGTAGGGATATTTAATGAGTTCTAGAAACAATGTTATTGAAACTCATGAGCAGAGAATGCTCATATTAGGTGCAGAAGTATAGTTGAATGTCGTCGAGACATTGGCATGTTCAACAGATACATCAACAACGCCAGGTCCATGATGAAATCAGTCCGTCTAAGCATAAAACAACCAGGAAGACAGTCAGGTGGATATCATACCAAACAGTCCGTGATGTCCTCAGGTCACTACGAACCACAAACAGGCAACATTAAACATATTTCCTGAAATCATCGCACCTAAAACCCATGCACCAAACTAAGCAGCCGTAACACAGACTTCCTAACGCTAACTCAGCTCCAGCCCTGTCGGCATCACGGCCGTCTTGGCGCGATGACGTGCTCGACACCGTGCATAAGCCTCCTCTCCCCCGCATATGTGCCCCTTCTTCTTCTCATTATAATTTCCTACTCCCCACGTTACCTCATTTCTTCCCGTCATCTTTCTTCCTTCTTCTCATCCTCCCTGCTGAACCCACATCCATACACGACCGCGCCGTCAGACCAGATATTCTTGTTGGAATTGCAGGTGCCGTTTTGCAAACACTTCGGACATACCCTCAGGCGATGCCACGCTGTTGCGAGGTTGCCGCGCACGTTATATATCCCGGCGTGGGTTTCGGGCTGCGAATTATAGGAGGTGTCGGTTGCTTTGACGATGAGTTCCGTGCAGGCATCCTTTTCCCCAATCTTCTTTTCAGTCCCATTCTGAGCCTCAGCCCCGTCTTCAAGGGCTTGAATAGGGGCTGAGGAAGAAGGAGAGGCAGAAGAAGTTGTTCGGGTTGTGGGAGGGGAGGGTAGTGTACCACAATACCGCCACCGCGTCCACGCCCACGCCTTACTCCCCTTGCATTTGCCCCCGGCACAATCATCCACCAGCTCGGCTTGATCCCAGGTATTTCCTCCGTCGAGGGAGATATCGACCCGCGCGATGGCTCGCCCCCCACCGGAGTAGGCGTACCCTTGGAGCGCGACCTCACCTTCGTTCTTCTTCCCTTCTCCCTTCTCCTCTGTAGCCAGCAGCCTCTTCTCCCCCATCCAAGGCACCCTCTTCACATCGGAACCAACCCAAACCCCCGTCACCGCGCTCGTAACCGGCATCTCCTGTATCGCAACCGCTCTCTCCCAGTCCGGGTTCGCCCCCTCATTCGGCCCAAAACATTTGTAATCCCTTCTCTGCCACTGGCTCGTTGCCTCCTCGTCAGCCACGCGGATCTTGCTCAGCCACTTCACGCTGCGCGCTGCCACCGTGCCAGGGACGATAGCGCGCAAAGGGAAACCATGGTCCCTTGGCAGAGGGCCGCCGTTCATCCCGTAGGCGAGGAGCACGTCCTCGGAAGGGGACAGGGCTTTTGGGAGGGGGATCGAAGCGGAGTAAGCTTCTAGGCCATGGAAGTGGATGTGGAGGGTGTTTGGGTCTGGAATTTGGGGGTCTGATGGAGGAGGGCTGGTTTGGGTCAGAGACGGGTAAGATGCGACTTTGAGCCCCGCGTCAGCAAGCACATCCGCCAGGCGAACACCCTCCCACTCGGCGTTGGATATCGCTCCTACACCCCACTGCAGCCCGTTGGTGTGCCCTACTTGACGGGTCATGTCGCTTCTTCTGTTGCCGCTGCACTGTAACACAGCCGTTACCCGATGGGAAGGAAATTTCGTTTTCAGCTCGCGCAGGGTGTATCTCCTTTCCTCCCCATCCGGCAACTCCACCGTCAACACGTGGGTGTCATCCGCCGTCCGCTCATCCACCTGCGGCACCCACATGTGATTCCTGACATAGAAGACCCCCCTTTCCGTGATAAACTCCCTCGCCACCTCCCCTGTAGGCGTCTCCGCATTCCTCGGCTTCGCCGTCAGGGTAACCAATCTCTCATCTCTCTTCGGATCTCCTTCAAACGGATCCTCGACCTCCTCCATCTTCGGCCTTCCGTCGGGCCCTAGGTCGGCAACGTCGATGTACCCGATCAGATATTGATCGAGAATTTCGCGGACGTGAGGCTGCTTGTGGATGGAAAAGATTTCCCAGTAGGGGTCGATGGATTTGCCCGCTGCGCGCAGGATGATGTCCCCGCCGGGGTGAGCGGAGACCCAGGAGGTGATGTTGTACACTTTGTCGGAGGAGGTTACCCATGGTTCCGGAGAGTGTGCGTCGTGTTGGCGGATGGTGGAGAGGCGGTAGCGCGGGAGGGACGGGTCGCGGTCATCTTTGATCGGCGCATTCTGTGATTGTTCTTCGATGTGGTGTTGGGAATCGTCTGACCCGGTAAGCTGAGTGATGGCTATTGCTGAGGCGAGGACGCTACCTCCTACAAGAAGCCCTATTGGGGCCGAGCGGGCTACTTTTGTTGGCTGTCGGGGTTTGGAGGTTGATGATGAGGATGAGGTCGGACGAACTGAGGATCGGCCAAAGGCACGGAGGGTTGGCCGGGGATGGGTGTGGTGAAGGGCTGATTTGAGGGTGCCGGAGGCGGTCCGGACGCGGGTCGCCATGCCGGGCGCTCTCAGGAGTGTCCAGTAAGACTGAGGTCGGGTGATGATGACGTTGAGGCGATCGCTTCAGCTTGGATTGAATTGTCTAGGGCTGACCGGCTGTTGACCGCAGTTGGGACGGAGAGCCGATCAGACGATGGCAGTCGGCGGTAAGTCTTCCACAGACAGCGAGTGGTTGGACAAGCCGGAACAATGACAAGGCTGTGTCACTTCACACGTTCCGTACTCTCCTGCTTTCTGTCTTTATTTCTTATCGCCCCTTGACAAAACGTATGGGTTGCGATGAAAGAATGATGGGATGAACTCGAAGAGAGAAACATATCGGTTAGAAGAGAGCAAACCAGCAATTGTTCAATATGCCCATAGGTAGGTCCCGATCCGAGGTGTGTGACAGGTCGTCGCGGTGACTCGCCCGATGCTTGCCGTCTTCGCGCTCAACCCGAACCCCAGAATTTTGGTGGAGTCGTTACGTCAGGGATAAAGAGGTGGGGCTCGGGAGGTGTTCCCGTGACAGAGAGGACGATGATTGGTTGTAGGGACTTCAGCAGGCCTGCGCCAAGAGTAAGCATGGTTTCTTTAGGCGCAGGGCTCGATGGGAATTCCACCATCAAGATTCTTGGGAGTCCTAATCGTTGATGGTGAGGTCTAGAGCAATTTGCTTCGACAAATTGAATTGATACAAATTGAATTTTATATCCATTTTATTGATAAATTGACTTTAGATTGAGTCTCGAATTCTGTCTCTCTGCTCTGGCATATCTTCACTTTTTTCCTTTTTTCACTTCGATCTGCTCGATGTGCTACTTCCCTGCTGATAGAAATACAAGATCGCTCACTATCCACACGCGCTAGGCCCAACGGACATATGTGGACCCATCCCTACCGCCACCGACGTCCGCCGAGATCCGGCGTTGTGCTGCCGAGCGCCAGATGGCAGACCGTCGGCCCGCACGGCACCGACGACGGCACCGATATCCACTGGATTACGACATTGCAACGGTAAGTGATGCAAGATGTTTTGGTGAATGTCTAAACAATTTTTTTTTCATTTTTGCTGATGACGACAGTTGATTGAGTCAACGATCGAGGTACAATTTAAAAGGAATATAGACGAAATAACAAAACAAAGGTGCGAAATGACTCAACAAGAACACTCTATTCAAAACAACAGACGCTGAGATTCCTTTCCCATTTATCCAACTCCAGCCCAACTCATTCCCTAACGGAAACTCAAGGTCAACGTGAATTGACAACAACGACTTTATTACCAGACCTCACAGTCATACTCTTCCATTCTTTCATCCTGCTCAAGCTTCTTCATCTCCCGCTCCTCATCCCCCTCGCTCTTATCCTCACTAAGAGTCGGATCGAAACCGTCACTCTCCGACAGCTCAGACTCTTCGCGGAACCCTTTAACCTCCTTCCTTTCCTTGACCTCTTGGACCTCTTAAACATTCCAATCCTCACATACCCCTTATACCCCTCCGGAACTTCCCCCTCCCCCTCCCTCTGTTCACTCTCACTCTCCTCAACATCTTCACCCTCAATGTCCTTCCGACTAAAACCCCCCCGCGTCTCAACCTGCCCCCACGCAACACTAATCCTCCCAGCGCCATGCTTCCTCGCGGGTTTGGCCATTTGTCTTCTCGGGCAGCGTGAGGCTAGGGTTTGCGCTAGGGGGGAAGGCTGCTTCCGACCTCTGCCTCTCCTTGTACCACTCCTCCCTGTACCGCGACAGCGGCATCTTGGGCTGTGAAAGACGAAAGCCAGAGACCCGTCGACGTTTGACAGGGCTACATAGCTGGATTTGACTCCCCTTCGTATACAGTGCTTAGCAGAGGCAGGAGGTTGTCAATTGTTCTATGTCTTTACCTAACCAAGCTCAGCAATACCGCGGTTGGTAACCTTGAACCCTCTTAGAAAGGGACAGCACCCTGGGTAGGTAGAAGGGATAAAGAAACATTCCTCAATGCTGCATGTGGGTTGTTAGATGTGATTGTCAGTTACCTATTGTTTCTACGATCAGTTTACCATCAGCATCAAATCGAGTCTAAGCTTCTTGAAATAACACAAATGGCAATGCTGTTGATCAGCCACCCAAGCAACTCTTAACTCTTGCTTCAACATTGATTAGGTTCTTGTTACACTTGGAATTTTACCAAGGCTATTATCCGAAGAAAGGCAAGCTTTCGAAGCGACCAGCATGAGGGTCAGAATTTCTGATTGAGATGACTATATGCCCTTATGATCAGAGAGGTATCAATGAAGAATTCAGAGGAACGCGAGTGAAGAGCAGTTCTACCTCCAGTCCTCCATGTATTCGGATGTTCTGACACAAATTCTTTTTCAGTTGACAGGCGCTGTTCAGTTATTCTGGCTCAGGCCAGTTGCCCTAGACTGGAGTCCTTGCTTGACTTAATGACGCTAAATGCCCGTACAATGGAGCAGATAGGGCTCTACGCTTATTTCTCGCTACACTATGCCTATTCACTCTTCTTCATCCTGGCATATGTATTTGCATTATTATCATATCTTCTCTACTCTTGAACTTTACCATGCACTAAGACCAGCATTCAGTTCCTCTTAACACACTCAACTATCCCCCCCAGCTGATCTTTCTCACTTCCTATGCGCAGCATCCAGCCTTCAGACTGGGGTCATTCGAGTTCTTGCCCATCCCACGGACTTATGTTCATTTCTCATCTTACATCTACAACCTGCCCCTGCACCCTCTGTGTGGTGCAGTCATTCCCCGCTACCGACTGCTGACTAATGTCTAGCGTAAGATGGTCGAATGGTGTAGTTGGTTATCACGTCAGTCTAACACACTGAAGGTCTCCAGTTCGAACCTGGATTCGATCATGAAAGATCCTTATATCTTTGCATCATACCATCTATTGATTGGTATGAGAATGAATTTTTTTTTTTTTTTTTTTGCTTGTGTTTGGCGGGCTTTCGAGCTGCAGTACGTGAACTAGCGTCTCGCTGTTGTCTTTGTTGCCTGGTGTCCTAGAAGGGATTGGACGAAAAGACCGGTATTAACCCTAACCCTGACAAAGGGGGTTCGTATCTTGCCCTGAAGACAGGCCAAACAAACAATAAACACCATAACATGGAGCCGGCAGATGAGAGTATGGGACTAACCAAATCATTATCCTTGAGGACAAAAGAAACGATGACCGTCCTTAAAAGTTTCATGCCAGGAAACTTTTTCAGATAACAGTGTCATCCAATGCTACCTATACAAGACAAAATAAACTATGAACGCCATTAACTATGCAACACTCCTCCTCCCATAATTAAATATCCAACATTATCAAAACAGTCATCTAATCATCAGCTCATACAGATCCAGCATTACAATGCGACATGCCTCCCAAATCATAAAAATCCAAATGGTCATCCAACTTTGACTTCATGCCACCCAAACTTTTGCCAATCAAACATCAGCAGCCTGCCTCCTCACGGACGGCCTTCCTTCTCTTCCTCTCCCTTTCCATCTCCCCTTCTACAGTCTCATTCTCTTCACCAACCCCCCTTTTTGCCGTCTGCTGCGCTGTCCCACTCAAAAACAAATCCCCCATTCCCAAAACTCTGACCAACTCCCTCCTCATCCCAACTACAACCTCCCTCGCCCCGTCCCTTTCTTTTTCCAAAGCCTTATTTTCTTCCTCCAACCTCTTTACCACATTCTCCTGCACATCCGTCAACATCCCCTCCACTCGCTCCAACTCCTTCTGCAGCGCAACAATCCGCTCGTCGCGCAAAGCAATCTCCTCGCCATGCCGCCGGACTAGATCCTCCATCGCGAGCTGGTGTTCGGCTAGCAGGCGTTCGTGCGCCGATTGGAGGGAGGAGAGTTCTTCGCGCAGGGCGGATTCTTTCTTTTCTGCGGCGGCAAGAGCCTCGCGCAGTTGGGTGATAGTCGCGTTATTTTCGGCACCAGACTCTTCCAGCGCCCGGACTTTAGCTTCCACGGCGGCAAGATCCGCCGCGTAGCGTTCCACAGCCAACCGCAGTTTCTCCCTCCCCCGCTCCAACTCTTCTATCCGTGCATCCCTTTCGCCCAACTCCCTCTCTTTGACAGCCAATCTCTCCGCCAGCGCATCCATCGCATCAACCCTCGCAGAGAGTTGCTCCCTCAGTTCTCTTTCCCTCTCCCTCAACATCTCAACCTCCTCCTCATCCCTGTTACACCTCTGCGTGAGCTCTCTCAGCCGGCTAAGCAGCAAATCCAGCACCTTTGCGCTCTCAGCCGTCAGGGGTAACGGGATCTCCCCTGGAGTGAGGTACTCAAGCTCAAGCCGAGCCGTCCTGAAGCTCGCGCGCAAAGAATCAATGATTTCTTTTGGCTCCGACCCTGGGAAACCAAGCGTCTTGAGTGACGCGTCCAGGGACGCGAGTGTCGCCGTCTGCGAGTGCAGTGTGTCGAGGAGGGCTGCAAGACGGGCTTCGAGGTCGGCTGGCTGCCCTCCGGCTTCTTTTCCGAACGGGGCGAGTCTGCACGAGAGACGGGTGAACAGGTCGGCATAGTCTTCTAAGGACTGTGTCAGCTTGTCGATGTCGAGTTGCAGCAAGGCAAGCTTGTCGCGGAGTTCTTGCTTCTCGGGGTCGGGGAGAGAAACTTGGGCGGATGCGTCGCAGCGGGTGTCATCGGCTAGGGAGAGGCGTTTGGAGGGTGTGGGGAGTTCAGGGGGCGTCGGGCTGCTGGTTGCCGGGGGTGTCGGGAAGGAGGAGCTGAGGCGGCGAGTCGGCGTGCCGCAGTCGAGGTCGGCGATGGTTGTGTCGCCAAAGTCGTCTTGGTCGTCCATAGACATGGCGTCGGTGAGGGGGGGGAAGTCGGTTTGGCTGGGGCTGGAGGGGTCGAGCTCTATAGTTGATGCGCTCGAATTACGACGTAGACTTGAGGGCTCAATCTCCATTGTCGACGTCTCCTCCTCCCGTCGTGGACTCTTTGGCTCAACATACCCCCTCTTCCCCAGCTCCTCGCGCAACCTCTCAATCATCCTCTCTAGTCTCCACACCTTTTCAACATCCACCACCAACGTCTCATCGCTCAACCTCTGGATCTCAGCGTCCTTCTGCGCTAGCTCTTCCTTTAGTCTCTCGATTTCCTTCTTCTCGTCCCTCTTCCGTCGCCTCTTCTCTGCCAGGATGGCATTCATCTCCTCACTCAGCCCATTCCTTCTAATCCTCCTTTTGATCCTCCCATCCAGGACCTGCCTGAGCGGAAGGAAGGTCACTTCCCCGCCGAACGGGGACGCGCAGTCGGATGGGTCGAGGTACGGTATGCCGGTGCTGTCGGCGGCACGTAGTAACCTAGCTGGAGTCGAATGACGTCTGGCATTGCTGGGCGAGTTCAAGGCAGTGCGCTTGAGGAACGGCGTCAACCCCGTCGCCGCAACGATAGAATCCCCCTCCGATCGGGGAGTCTTGAGTAGGCCGGGATCGGAGAAGCGGACATGTTTGCTGCGTGAGCGTGACGCTGTACCTGAGCTCGAGCTGGGTCTCCTCGAAGGCGTGCGGGCTGGCGTCGTAGCTCGGGATCTGGGTCTAGGGGACCTGGGGGAGGAGGGTTTGTTATTGTGTCGAGGCTGAATCGTTGGCTTTGGGGTTGCCGTCTTTGTTTGCGAGGCCGGACTCGACAGCAGGCTGGCTGCATGAAGACTTGAGGAACGTCGGGCACGCCGCAGGGCGATGGGCAGGTCGAGGCTGGCGTCGCGGGCCATTTTGGTTTTTTTTTGAGTCGTCAATGCATCAATTGAGAAGGCCCCTTCATTAGGGTTAAGCAACTGATAGAAGTTTGAGATGGTCTAGAAGAGTCGACTAAACATGTAAACTAGACCAGCAGTGGGTAGCCGTATATGTTTGCCGCCCGGAGCCCGATGGCACCCGAGAGAGAGAAACGAGTGCTGACGCGCCCAACGGTAGGCGAAAACCCCAGAAGTTTTTCAGGGCGCGATGCGACTGGTGACGGTGCGTCCACGTCGCAGGCAGCAGCGCCCAGGGCCCCACAGCATGTGGTGTTTATTTACACCTTGCCCATATCAAGTAATTAGTGGGCCCGCAGGCCGGTCCCTGAATGCCTGCAACGCCGGTCGTCCATGTGGCCGTGGCGATGCGGGTGATTGTGGATGGCAAAGACGAAGTGCATTTTTCACGGGTATGCCAGAATTTTCGTGGATTGAGTTTGGATTGGGACAACTCAATTGATGGCTTGGTGTTCCGAGCCGGTGATGCCCAGCATTGAGTCACATGTGCCCGACAACCCCAACCCTAATGTTATGCTGTTCGGCATCCCGAAGTTGAGATAATTGGCTGTTCATCGGCTTCACTCCCCAACCATGCCATGCTTGGAGGAAGAACCTTGAGTTTCAGGCACTTGAAAATTGTTGACAATCGAAAGTACTTGTGGCCAATTTCTTGCTAATTCTGCTTCTGTCTTCCTCGAACGACCAATACTCAGTTGCCGATCCGAACCCTGACATCGTGGCCCAGCAATACTCGACGTCTCGAGTCGATACAGTACTGGCCATTAACCGAATTTACACCTCAACCGCGCGCTTGAAATCATATTCATGAAGCCAATTGCAGCATAGTTGACAATCGGAAGTATTCTGGGCTACGACTTATTGTCCAATGGTGCCCCGTTATCCTCGAAAGGGTTTCAAAACTTCAGTTGCCAACCCGAACCCTGACGTCCAACATCCAGCCAGCTCCTGTCCCTCATCAGGGTCCCGAGGAACCAAATAGACACGCCGTGCCATTGATCAATCCCTCGTTAACCATACGCTGAGTGCACGTCAATTCTGGACCGGAAGGCATTGAAACTTGCCTGGCAACCGGAAGCATGTTTAGTCGGGACTGACTGCCGTCCTTTCCTCGGACTGGCTGTGGGAGCTCCAGTTCCTAACCCGAACCCTGGGGTCGATGGTCAGGGGCTCAACACCCACTAACATATATCATCCGCCTCTTGAGGACGTTAGGTGCTTCTACGGCTTTGACAGAGACATCATCATGTTTTCGACACTTTCGAGGTTCTCAATGAATGCACCGAGATGAAATGATGCCAATCGTACTGGCCCTGGTCTTTGAATGGTCGGCTTCAATGGCCTAGCATTATGACGAACCCTAGCATCAGCCGTCAACATCTCGACTTTCAACGCCGCTGATCAGAACGTCACCCATTAAAGTATGCACTGCTTGAAGACATTTCCTGAGAGTAAAATGTGACTTCTCCATATTATCAGCACCTGAAAATCATCTGAGCTAAACTGATTGTCAAGTTGGCCTCGGAGGAATCTCAGCGACGGGTGTCTTATGCCTCGACGTCCTTCGATTAGTATTACCTTGCTGATAGCCGACAATGAAGGGGAACTAACCAACCATTTGCCACTGACGACAATTCCTGGGGCTGTCATTAGTTTAGCACTTTGTGCATTTCTGGGTGCGTCCTTTGTCTCAAGTTCCGCCATGCCTTTAAACAGATAGCCCTCGCGGCAGGTGTCCTTGCTCGCCAGAACAGACAAGACAAAGCAGTAGGTGAATTGGTCACCAGATGCTAGCTCTGCAGGAGAAGTTTAGAATTGGTACGTTCTACTGGTGAGTGATGGCCTGGAAGGACTTGCGAAATATCATTGGGGCCGGGTCTAAATATAACCTTCGCGACTCCTCGACCTGGATGTTTGGCAGAACTCTGACCTCAATGTGGCCCTTAAACTTGGCCATTGTTTCCCAAACAACTTCTTGAACAAAGCGCTGGTATGCTCAGAGCCTCAGAGTCCAGGGGTTTAGGTCTAGCGCACTCGACTCCGCTTCTGCTGGCTCCCTTGTTCCTCGGCTGGCGTGCCATTCTTTTTCTTTATGCCTGCTTTACGCTGTTTAGACGAGGAGATAGAGTTCGGACCAGGGACTCAACAAGTTCACAAGCACTCTGCCTTTGTGTAACAGTGAGCTCACCTTGGGCAACATCAATGAAACTAATACCTACACCGACTGGGGCAGAGACGAGTCGTAACAAGAAAAGCGAAAATTTCATTACTATGGAGTCCCAAGAAGGAGCCGGCCCTCCCGCAAGTATCACTTTGGTCAGACTATGTGTGCTATGCACCTTCTCGAACCCGTCAAACGATACTGACTGTCATCATGATGAAAGAGAAATGGTAGCCGTCCAGCGAGACCTCTGTTTGTTTTATGTAGTCCGCCAAGCATGCTTGCGCGGGAAGGTTCGCGCTTCAAACTCTTCGCATGACGATGAAAAAGGTCTTCTGTCCCGTGCTATCGCAATGAAACAGGGCATGGGACACGTACTTCTCGAACAAAATACAAACTTAAACGTAAACGTAGCTGACGAATTCATGCCAGATGATGATGATGTCGATCCAAGATGATGGCGACGATAAGACCATTAGAATCGGCGGATACGTAATAATAGCGAAATCAGACGCGTGTCGAACAAGCTAGACGACCTACTCGGGCGTAGTGTCTTAGCTTGGCTGGCTGTTTTTCTTCCCCGACTTAAGTCTCCGACATGATCAGCCCCAAGTTGACGTATTCCTTGCTCCTAAGGAGCTAGAAATGCCTGAGGTCCGCCGGAATCACCTAAGGCAATATCTCGATGTTTGGACCCGAACCCTGAAATATCCACCTGAATACCTTAAATCCTAAGGCATTCCAATCCAATAACCCTTCATCAAGCTTATTTCATCCCGATGTCTTATCTCACATAAGACATCCCGTAATCTAACGTAGACATATTCCCCGTCTCGCGAGAGCGAGCAACCTCAATCCGCCTCGCGACCTTGTCCATACCCAACCAGCCCACTCTCCCTTATAACCCCCAACCCATGCTGAATCGCTCCGAGTAGATTTGCCGTCTGCTCCATCGTATGCCGACTCGCGTTATGTCCCATACTGCTATAAAACCCTTCTATCACAGTCTTATGCTTCTTGAGGTCTAGCTGTGCCAGAGCAAACGCCTGCCGTAAAGTTTGAGGCGGGGTTGTGAACAGGGCTTGTTGCGCTTGCATTCGGGATTGCAGAGCGTTCACTTGGGTGGAAAGTTTTGCTATGTGGGCTGTTTGTTGGTGTAAGAGGGCCTCGAGGGTTGCTGTACTTCCTGAGGGGGGTTGTTGAGACGGGGGTTGTTTTTTCAGCTCGGCGACTTCTTGCCGCAGCGTGGCCAGCCCTTCAACAAGGGTCTGAATCGGGCCAAGTAGCTTCTCAATTTCCCTGCCGTCAGAAACACCGTTCGTGATAGCCGCGACACTCCCCTCTTTTGTGGCAGCGGAAGTAACCCCCGCCACGGCAGAAGCCAGCTCCTTCTGCTGTCCCGACAGCCC
>Ga0065720_1019293_pt1 | contig 29673 bp, 25 predicted proteins | sample Thericmetagenome_FD_59107 | JGI IMG/M metagenome (GOLD analysis project Ga0065720, IMG submission 59107) | Thermophilic microbial communities from the Joint Bioenergy Institute, California, USA of rice/straw/compost enrichment - eDNA_2 v2... | ecosystem: Engineered > Solid waste > Grass >... | reverse complement strand
ACACAAAACAAGCTAAGTGTCACACTTAAACACGAAACTATAGCGTCATAGCCAAATAAACCCAAGGTGGAATCTAACGAATTAAAAGTTTGATTTGGAGGTACTCCTCAGACGTGCCTATATTGATTGACTTACCTGTTCCATCCAATCAATCAAGTTAATCAGAGTTATTAATAAAATCGAGGTTTAATCTGCTTATATATGAATTGATTCTTAGGAAATATCGAAAACATATAATTCAATATTTATCTTCTGTTTATGTCATCTCAAACGACATCTTCAACTTCTTCTAAATGTAACACCCCTCGTGAAACTCAATGTCTCACTCAAAGATCTTCAACTACTACCTCTTCTCGTATTCAATTTCTCAATCTGATAAACAAGTCTCGCTTCAGCCTGTATTTAGTCCAAGTCTCTGAAAAGAAGTACGCAATGAAAATCTTTCCTTATGACAAAGGACAGATCTCTAATTCTTTCAGAATAGAAGCCAGCTTCTCCTGGGTCGACCATCCAAGCATTATCAAGATGGTCAATGTTCAACCTCACAAAAAAGTTTCTGAGAACAAGACAATAATTGATGCTTCCTACATCATAATGGAGTATGCTCCCTATGGTGATTTCGCTGATTTGATCATAGGAGACAAGTTTCCAAAGGATGAAGTGTTGGTAAGGACCTATTTTCATCAACTTATTGAAGGTCTTGATTACTTGCACTCAAATGGCGTTGCCCATATGGACCTAAAGCTTGAGAATCTCCTCTTAGGAGAAGACTTCAGTCTCAAAATTGCAGACTTCGATTACTCCGTTGCTGATGGTCAGAACCCAACTGGTAAAGGGACTGAGAATTACAGAGCTCCAGAGGTGAAACGTTGTCAGTGTAAAGACCCCAAGAAGGCTGACATCTATTCTGCTGGAATAATCCTCTTCTGCCTCATGTCAAGAGCGATGCCTTACAGTGAGGCAAATCGTGTTCCTGATAAATTGTTGTACAGCCAAACAATCACCAGCAATGAGCAATTCTGGAAAACTCATCCTGTTACCCAGAAGAACCCTGACCAATTTAGCAAGGAATTCAGGAATCTGTTCATGTCAATGGTGAAGGAAAACCCTAATGACAGAATTTCTATTGAAGAAATTAAGAAAGACCCCTGGTTCACCGGACCTGTATACTCTCCTGAGGAACTCAAGGCCGAAATGTCTGCTATTTATAAGGAGAGTAACTAAGCATCAAAGCTAAATTTCTAAACCCACTAAACATTTTACTATTCTATTTGTTTGAGAACAACTAACATATTAAGATGCACTTTCTTATTTTATACTTGACCTATTTATAAGCTGGACATGCCCATCGGGCCAGTTCACAGCGTTTCTGGATATTACTAACAATTTTTGTATCTCCATTCTAATGTTATCTAGTATTAATGACATATAGGTATGTCAATATCCATAATCAGTTTCCTTTTTAAACCCCCAAGAGAAAATTGCTCTCTTTGAGGGCTCAATTACACCACTCACATCACTTTTTTGATTACTTGGATTGGTAATTAATTCTCATCGAACTTTATCTCTACATATTGATAATAGAAACACGCCATAACGAATCAAATAATTTAAATGCTGGGGAAAAACACGCCATCTAGTTTTCATTACCCTAAGCCCTAACAGAAGCCCTCTCGAGCTACTGAAGACCGTGAATCTTAAGATATATTTCGATAAAGATAGAGTTATGATGTTAAATATGGTTAGACAGGGTCTAAAGGGCGTTAGGACAGGGAAGCCCAAGTAATATTAAGACAAGATCAGGTTAGAATGGAGTTAGCTCAGACAACTGTTAAAATAGAATTCTTATCAGAAAGTTTAATTGAGATAAAACCGTCAAAATACAAAATTAGACTTAGCCGGTTCGGTTAGAGTGCGTTCAAAAGGCATTATCTGAGTTTAATTTTCTAAATAATAGTATCTCAATTCTTCTTTTCCCGATATCCTAGTCTATTATGATGTCGCTCCCAAACCAGCTTCAAGTACACATTCCAAGATCCTCAAAACACTCCTCGGTGTCCAGCACCAGCCATCAAGACACATTTATTTTTTCTCAAGTCCTTTGCCATTCTAAACACCCAATGTACCTCGTATTCTCCAGCAATAGCCGAACCCACTATGCCATGAAGGTTTTCCCTTACAAGGACCAGGAAATGAACAAAGCATACAAGAGAGAAATCCGTTTCGAACGCCTTTCTCACCCAAATATTCTTAAATTCATATCTTCTCAGCCAATCTGCGATATTCAGATCGAAAAGCAAGTAGTCAGGGTCTCATACATCCTAATGGAGCTAGCCTCCTTCGGTACATTCTCTGACTTGCTGGGACCCACTCAACTCTTCCATGATGAAAAATTGGTTAGGACATACTTCCATCAGCTCATTGATGGGCTTGAATACCTTCACTCTAAGGACATTGCTCACTTGGACCTCAGATTGAGTAATCTGCTACTCGGAGATGACTTCAAACTCAAGATAGTCAACTTCGAGTCAGCATATAGAAAATCTGATGAGTCCATCTTTACTAAAGGCTGCAAGGACTACAGACCTCCTGAAATCAAGAACAGAAGCTGTACTATTCCAGAAGCTGCTGATATATACTCCGCTGGGATCGTTCTTTTCGTCTTAAAGACCGGAACCTTCCCATATAGCGAAGACCTCGCTCGGGATGAAAATTACAAGCTTTACGAGTACCTAGCTAATGAAAGTGAGAACTTTTGGGCAGCACATGAGGCCTTTAACGATAAGGACCCTCAGGCTGATGCCAGTTTTAAAGAACTTTTTATGGGAATGACAAGAACTGATCCCAATAAAAGACTGACCATCAAAGAGATTAAACAGTCTAAGTGGTTTAAGGGCCCCACCTATGACGAAAAGGAACTCAGACTCAAAATGAGTAAGAGGCTCTAACCGCCATTCTGATGACAACATATCCCTATCAACAATGTCTCATTTTCGTACAAAATCACGTATAATATTTATCTAACATCTGTTGTATATATATAGATATATCTTCTCTGCTTATTTTACATAGTATTCTCACAACTAATTGGGCTTGTCCATAACTAATAACTTTTGTTTCGTGTGCTGCGTTTTCTCGAATTAAATTCCCTTAATACCTGATCCTAACTGATCTAGCCTAAAATTAAACCCTTATTCTCATTATTCCCCTGAGAAAAACAATGCTCAAACAGACCTAATAGATGGCTAATAACTGTTCCTTGAAGTCCCCTTGATAGGCTGAACTCAACATATTAACCACAATACGAAAATTGGTGAACTGGCAGAGATACCAATACACAAAGTATAAAAGTTGACTGAGAATCACAGGTTATCCTTAGATCTTATCTCCTAGGATGCTATAATATAAGCAAGATAAATAAGTCCTTACCTTTTAGTTAATCCAATTCCTCCCATCTGTGTAGTCGTAGGACCTGTTTTTCCAAGGAGTTTTGAGTCCACGAAATTACTTGTTATGTTGATAGGAGTTGTTTGTATAAGAGGGTTATAAAGAGAGGCTAGAGCGTTAGCCAACTCTGTTAGCTTCTCAACTTTATCACCATCAGGGTATAATTCAATTTCTAGAAGTATTTGTCCAGCCGGTTTCGCTTTATATTTCAGAGGGATCCACCTTGTGGTCTTGAAATTGCTGGCCAATAACGATGAGAAAGGGAATTCTCCAGATCCAATAAAATCATCTTTACCAAAAGTTTCTTTATTCCATAGTTCAATATAAAGAAGTTCCTCTCCATTATAACGTAACGCTAGCTCCTCTTTCCAACCAGGATTTTTTCCACCTTTCTTATTAGGAGGGCTCATTGCAATGCTGTTTCCACAGATAACTCTAACATACGGGCTCATTGTGGAGAAAGTTTCAGTGTCACGTAGCAGCTGAGCTGTTAAGGGTTTGATCACTAAATGTCCGCTTGCAAGCATTTCTGTTAGATTAATTGTGAAAATAGAACCTGAAGCTAAAATATCTCATTGCATGTAAGGTCTAATATAGATGTATTAGATTTAGAATGCCAGGAAAATCCAGGACTTTTTAAACTTTGATTTAGAACAACCATTTCGACCCTACCTTCTAAGCTTATACTAAGCTTGTACATATCTTATAACTCTTCTATAGCCTATTATTCTATTACCAAGATGAAATAAAGAATGTTATGTCAGAAACAAAGTCATGGGGTACTGAATGCATTCAAATTCAATTACCTAAGCAAGAAAAAGTTACACTGGGTACTCATTAGCTAGACTAAGGCAGGAGAAATACTGCCAGTTATCTCTTTATTGGTAATATGGGTTGAATCCTGGTTGTCCAGGGAATTGCTGCATGTTAGGTTGCATTTGCATTTGGTTAGGATACATAGTAGGCATTTGTTGCTGTTGATACATCGGAATTTGCTGTTGAGGCTGTAAGATAGGAGTTTGGATCAAATTTTGTGGGTAATAAGTCGTTGGAGCTGTGTAACCAGGAGTCATAACATTGGGTTGTTGGAGTGGGTAATTCTGAATGAGTGGCTGATACCCTGATGAAGGGTAGTTAGGTTGCTGGAATACTGGTTGTTGCATTTGTTGGTAACCATATTTGGTTCCCATTCCCATACCCGTCTGGCCTTGTTTCATACCCATCATCTTATTATCAGGGGTGAACTGAATGTTAACAAGCAGCTGGCCTGCATGCTTGCCCTTATACGATAAACTAATCCAATCATTAAATATGCCTCCATAACTGAGTATACTACTCACAGCCACCTGGCCTTGGCCCACCATATCGTCCCTCACAACGTCATCATCATAGACTTCGAATATTATAATATCTTCATATGTTCTTTTGAAGGTGAAAGCATCTGTCCAAGAAGGATTCTTGCCCGCTCCGCGGGCTACCTGGGTCTGCTGAATGTTATTTCCAAAAATGACCCTGACATATGGATCCATCCTGCTAAAGAAGTCCTTATCTTTAACGAGCTTAGCACATACAGGTTTGATTATGAGAGTTCCAGTTGGTATGTTCATTGTGTATTGAAATTTGGTTTTTTAATGTTTTTGGTAATTTTAGAAATTTTTTGGTTGATGCCTAATTCGAAATTGTCTATTAGATTTTAGAAATTTGTCTCAACAGAGGCTAGAATCTAGACTGTAATTCGTACAAACAAGACAATAAATCATATTTGATATTATTATACACCTCGAGTCAAGTGCCAATAGCAAAGACTATTCTGGCTCTTGGACATGAGGCAGCCATGAAATTAGAGAATATATAACACGAAAAAAATTTATATCAATAGGATAGGGACTTTGTTACTTAACAATAGAACCCTCCTTGGGTATTAGTATTAGGGTATTGTTGATAGTTGGGCTGGCCATAAATAGGCTGTTGAGTTTGTTGAAATTGAGGATAGATGTTATTATAATTAGGGGCATAGTGGGGTTGCTGCCCAATAAAATGCTGTTGTTGTAGTTGTTGTTGATGCATAGGCTGTTGGTAAATGGGCTGTTGATTTTGATACATAGGTTGCTGGGTTGTGTAAAAAGGTTGGTTTTGGACGAGTGGCTGTTGATAGATAGGTTGCTGATAGATAGGCTGTTGCATGACATTGTTCATTTTCATGGGATTAGTGTTTTTCATCATCTTATTGTCAGGGATAAAGGTGATGTCTAATAAGACTTGCCCTCCATCTCTTTTCTTGTATCTTAGTGGGACCCAGTCATTGAACTTGTTGTTAGCACAGATGACTTCAAGGGATCTTTGTCCCAGATTTCAACAATAAGAATGTCTTCAGAGGCCCTCTTCATAGAGAGGCAGTCGTTCCATGAGGGGAACTTACCAGCTCCATTGGCAGTATGAGTTCTCTGGACATTGTTTCCAAGTCTAAGCTTACAATAAGGGTCCATTTTGGTAAAGAAATCAGTGTCTCGGCGAAGCTTAGCACAAAGTGGCTTGATAATAAGAGTTCCGGTGTTATTCGAGTTCATGGTGTAGGCGATTGAAATGGATATTTTTATTATATATTTTCTAAGACTTTGAGGTATTTAAATCTATGATATCGGATTCGAGAATAGATTTTCCATAGGATTTTTACTAAGTTTGTTTTGCTGTCAGAAAAACTTTTCTATAATTAGGGTTCCTAATAATAGTTTCTGGTGGCTTCCCGTAATGATAGTATCGATGTCAGAAGCCCTAAATAGGGCTTTACTATTCTTAGGAGAATCTGCTTGGAATGGCTCAAAGGAAAATAAGGATAATTAGCACATACTCTAGAATTAATGACACAAAGGGAGGCATAAGATGCTAAAACATGTCAATCATTGAAATTCCTCATCATATAGATCATATTATCCATATTCTGTTTCTTCTGTTGCTCAGGATTGAAATGAAGAGTCATATCCATGAGTCCTCTTTTCTGTGCATGAAGTTCAATTATTCTCTCTTCAATAGTCTTCTCACAGATGAATCTGACCACAGTGACTTTATTCTTCTGGCCAATACGATGCACTCTCTCAATAGCCTGATCTTCAACCGCTGGATTCCACCATGGATCAACTAAAAAACAATGAGTGGCGACAGTGAGGTTGAGTCCAATGGCACCAGCTTTGAGAGAGATGAGGAAGACAGTGATTTCTGGGTCATTCTTAAACTCGAAGATATACTTTGATCTTTCTCTCATTAGACAACTGCCATCTATTCTCTACCAAGATTAGAAAAATAATCTTAAATCATACTCTATAAGCAATTTTTTCATCTTTAAGGGATCTTTCAATAAGGTTCAGCATACCAATGAATTGCGAGAACACAACACATTTCTCTCCTTTGTTCTTGACATCATGTATATGCTCAAACAGAGCTACTAGCTTGGCACTTTTCTTATAAGTGGCCCCATCTAAGGCCAGGAGCTCAGCACATGCTTCTGTATTGTCCTCCCTAAAGAGTTAATTTAATAGAATCTTTGCTTACAAAGAAATGTGCATGATATCATTTGGTTGAACAGCCTTTCGACAAACAGGACAAGATTTCAAAGTTTCAGTAACACTGAGAATGCATTGTCTACAGAAAATATGGCAGCAGCTTGTGATAGCTGGGTCTGTGATATCTTCAAGGCATACTGTGCAAGGTTGCAAATTACTATTTTTCAAATTAGAGATTGTTTCTTGAATAAAAGCCTCATTTGGCCCACCAGTAGCCTTTTTACCTGGAATATTGAGCTGAACAGTCGCACTAGTTGCTCTTTTTTCTAGAAACTTGTGAATAGCATTATCAAGGTTATCTTTTGTCTGGAGGTCTTCCTTAGTAAAGACCAGACTTGGATGGTCGCAGATTTGTCTTAGTCTTGTTAAAAGTTCAAACACATGAGCATATTCATACTGGAGAGTACCTCCTGATACAATCTCATCAAATTGACTCTTTCCAGATTTGAACATCGAGTTGTAAATACCTCTTTCCTCTTTTGTCAATTTAACCAGACAGGTCTTGATCTCCTTAGGAGGCAACTCAAGGATACATCTTCCATCCAGATAAGTTGACTTTTTGGTTCTCCTCAAGAGAATAGGTCTTAGTATACTTCTGAGTAGCCCAAAGGCATCATCATCTGAAGTGTAGTTATTAATATAGCTGTTCCACCAGAAATATTCACTCCAAGTTTCCAGCCTCAAAAACTTCACAATAGAGAATAGATCATCCAATCTATTCTGTAGTGGAGTTCCTGTAAGACACCATCTATTATCGGCCTGCAAAGCACAGGCTCCCTTAGCAGTTCTGGTAGCTCTGCCTTTGATATAATGACCCTCATCCAATATTACTCTGAACCAATTATAAGCAAACAATCCTGTGCTAGGCTGGCCTGGCTTTTGTTTGCCAAATTCCGCACCCAAAACACCATACGTCGTCAGAACGACGTCGTATTCTTGAAGGCGGAGACACTTACCTTTCCTAGTACCATAGTATTGTAAGACTTTCAGAGTGTTTTCATTAGAATGGTTTGCAATTTCTGCTTCCCATTGTGTAAGCACAGTGACTGGCACCACAATGAGAGTCTCTGCAAGTTTCTTTGTCTTTAATCTTTCTTTCCTCTTCTCTCTTTCTTTTTCCTTTTTGTTTTCTTTCTTCATATTAGTATTTATAACTTTCATGCTCCCAGTAGGCTTTTTCGTCATAATTTTCTTAGGGGGCTTGATAGGTTCAGACTGTTTGGCTTTCGGTTTATATGCGAATCGAGCTTTCCAATCTTCCTCAGGTATATACTGATCAACAGAGTCTTCACCCTCGTCTTCATTATTTTCTTCTTCTTTCTTCTCATCTTCTTCACTTTCTTGTGATGATACTTCTTCCTCTTCTTGGGAAGTTTGAACATCCATTTCATCTTCTGAATCTTCCTCATTAACATATATCCTTCTCCTATTTGTATGAAGCAAGGCAATAGTCATGACAGTCTTTCCTAGACCCATTTCATCAGCCAAAATTCCTCCTCTACAATGCTTAGGTTTTGGAGGATTTAGCCTTATTAGACCACTGAAGGGATTGAAATAGAATTTGAAGCCATCGATAAGCTGCATTTCTTGAAAAAGATCGCTCAACTGTCTTGTATCTTGATTTAGTTTATTGTAAAGCTCCTGATTTTCTAGGACACCTTCTCTGTATAACATCCATGTCAGGGCTTGCTTTTGGTAATCATGGAGTTCAGATTTGAACGTTTGAGGAGGTTCAGACAGCTTGAAATAATTCGAGTTTTGATTATTTTCAAGAATTCCATCTAAATGGTTGCTGCTTCCTAAAGCCTGATCAGAAGCTTGAGGATGCTGGTTCGTGTTATTATTGTTATTGTATTGGCTTGAGGGAGGGTTATTAGGTCTCTGGACACTTGAGAAAGGGTTATAGTAATCTTGACGATTGTTATTATTGTTTTGTTGTCTGAATAGGTTAATAATAGCAGATTCAATCGCATCTATAAGTGGTTGGAATAGATTGTTCGATTGAGGTTTGTTAGCTGCTTTCTGAGCTTCTAATCTCTTTCTCTGTTCCTCTGCAGAAAGTGGAGGAGGACCATAATAAGTTGGGTGGTCTTTAACGAGGACTGGTAGAGGATCCCAGCATTTAATCTGCCCAATCTCCTTCTTTGAATGGGTTTTGAAGGCCCCATATTTGTCTCTTCTAACTGGATGAAGCAAAGATTTCTTCTGTCTTGCTTGACAGGATGTAGGGATGGTGATCTTTATGCACAGCATGTCGAATAATTTTATAAGGGATTCTTTGGTAAATCTGATAATGAGTGCTCGCTTTTGTTCTTCGTCACTTTGGACCTCGTTAAGATTCTTCTTTTTAGTTTTGGAAATACCAATATCATCTGAATCATCAGAATCAACTGAGTCTGTTTTGGCCTTAACACCTGGAATGTTTGCTTTGAATTCAAGGGGATTTCTTATGACTTCGTCTGTAAGATAGATCTATAGGCTCAATTCAGATAATTTAGAAGTCCAACTTTAAATTCGAGGTGAGTATAGTATTTTCCTCCTTTCACAAAATCATATTGAGCATCCTTTGCAATGCATGCATCAATTTTTATATAATTAACATGTAACAGGAAAACAAAAGCTTCTTCAAACTCGAAACTTGTCCATCCCATCTACAAATTAATGAAAGAAGTTATATATTTACATATTGCTTGTTGTGATACACTGACAATCTCAGGTCTTTCCCAGAAATAGACCAATTAGAATTTTTATTTCCATGATATCTGAAACATATGCTTGGAATTCTGAGTTCTACTGGATCTCCTTTTTTTAACTCAAAACACTTTTCTGGTCCAACTGTTTCTTCCCACACATAATCATGATCAACTTGCATCCTCACCTTCAGGGCTCCTAAGTATTTAGGCCATTGTGCAGGATCGAATTCTTCGATCTTATCCTCTTCCAATTCATCGAAGTTTCTTTTGAGTTTCATTCTAGGCGGCAAAATATCTGAAAGCTCATCCTTTGTTGGCTTCCTTTCTTTCTTGCCTTTGTTACCCTTATTGAAATTCTTATTCTCTTTTTCGAGTTGTTCTATTTCATCACTTTGGAAGTAGTCAATATCTTTTTCAGTGGCTTTTCGATCTAAAGTTTTTCGGCCATTGAATTTCCTCTTGTTCTTTTTTGTGTCATCTTCGGGTTCCCATTCATCTTCGCTTTCTTTCTTGGGCTTAATTATGACTTTTTTCTTTCTGCTTCTTGTGCTAATTGTATTATCATCGTTTTTTGACTCTTCAATAACTTTGTTTTCTTTACTGTGATTTGCATCTTTAGCCTATTGAGATAGATCATGAGAGCCTTATTCCTTACATCTTCTGGAGGACCTTTGAAGTATTCATTCAAAGCATCGACTAAAGTATTTTGTCTTGAAACATATGCTGCCGCTGTGGATTGATTGGAGCCAGTTATGTTCATGAATAACTTGATATTCTCATAAAGAAGACTACCCCGAGTATTATTCTGACTGTTGAGCTGAGCACTCGGGTTTGAGCCTGATCCTTCTTGCATTTGCAGACTTTGAAATTTTGAATCCTAATTATGAGTTTGTTAATAAATTTACTTTCGCTAATTCTCTACAATCGTCCTGAGGTCATTACTGCTAAGTAGCTCACAAAAGATATTGATTATTTAGCAATAGGCCATACTCAAACATGCTCAATAAGAACAATAGATTTCATTAGTCTTTGAAAGCCCCAGTTTATGGATTTATTTTCTCCTTGCTTGCCATATTGGGAATATGCTGCTTGTTAGGCCCAATAGCGATTTTTTTCTCTCACTACTTGTAGACGTTTTAGCCTAGGGCTTAGGAAAAATCTGCCTATCAACTAAGAAAATCCAATCTAGATATACTGATGTATACAATCTCATTTGTTAGATTTCATAATCTCTTTGAGATAGGCATTAGTAACACATTATCAATAAGACGAGTCAATTACTGAAAGCCTTAAATCTACTAAACTCAATTATGAGTTCAAGTAGGCTTCTAAAAGCAAAAGATTCAAAAAAAACTAAGAGGAACACATCAAAATAATATGAGTGTCTTCAGCATAATATGGTGTTATCTCGAGTCCAGAAAGACAGAATCACCCAAGAAAAGGTCTTTTAATCGAAGAAGAACGCTATGTACTTTGGTTAGAACTTGAAAAAAGCAGCATGAAGCGATTATGTGCAACATGGAGTGTTTACCTCCACTTGAAACAAATTAACTTCTGAGTAGTCAATTTTATGAAGATGATATTTCTTGAGGTCTCAGCGTTAAAATAACCTCTAAGCTCAGCTCTATATACTGCTGCCATTTGAAAGAAATAGCGTCAAAGAATTTGCAGTGATATTTTTGAAATTCCTTTCAGAAAAGACCTAATCTTAATTGGGTTTGCACAGGAAAGAATAAAACTAAGTAAAAATAGCACTGATTCTATCTAACGAGTAAGATAATTTGAAGAAAGTTGTCGTCTGAATCAACTAAATTTTATTTTAGGCCTTGTCTTACTAACCTTAAACTTTCCTTAAAGACTTTTTTACCCGAAAACAACAAAATCAACATTCTATTGAAAGAATTAGTAAGGTATCTATCTTGAAAAGATTATTTAAGCCATTTCCTTTTTCCTTTATAATCAAAATCATTTTCAAGAAATTATCAAATAAAATGGATAACAAATCAAGATCAATTGAAAAAATCTTCACTCCTCCAGTCGTCCCCGAAGGTGATGGCGCAAGAGTCAGAAGAATTATCGGTACTTCACACCTCAAGAAGCTTGATCCCTTCCTCATGCTTGACCATTTCAATGCCAGACTTCCCGCAGGTTTCCCTGACCATCCCCACAGAGGATTTGAAACTGTTACTTACATGCTAAGCGGAACAATGTATCACGAGGACTTCAAAGGACACAAGGGTATCATTAACCCAGGAGATTGCCAATGGATGACAGCTGGTAAAGGTATTCTTCATGCAGAAATGCCTGGATCTTGGGATGAACCTGCAGATGGCTTCCAACTTTGGATTAACCTCCCTAATAAGGAAAGATATTGTGACCCTCAGTACCAGGAAATCACTAAGGATAAGATCCCTGTTGTCTCTAAGGACAACACAACTGTAAAAGTTATAGCTGGCGAGTCCCTAGGCACCAAGGGTCCTATTTATCACAGGACACCAACATTTTATCTCGATGTTGAGATGGAAGCCAACGGAAAGCTAGAACAGCTTATCCCAAAGAACTGGAACGGATTCGTATACTTATATGATGGAGAGATTATCATCGGACCCAATGAAGACAAAGTCGGCAAGAATTCTGTCGCTCTCCTCAAAAGAGAAGAAGCCGAGACTCTGATTATAAAGACAAAGGACTCAAAGGCCAAGTTCATTATCATTGCTGGACAGCCTCTTGAAGAACCTGTTGTCCAATATGGCCCTTTCATCGCTGGAACCATGGAGGAGATTTATCATACCTTTGAAGATTACCAGCTTGGTAAGAACGGATTTGAAGGAGCTATGGAATGGGCATCCGAGATCAAGAATATGAGTAAGAAAAAGAAATGACTAATTTCGACGATGAGATTTGGGTGTATAGCTTTCATTGTACTTTTAATTTCAGTATTACTCATGCCTCTCCATAATACATGAGATTCTTAATGAATACAGCCTTATACTAACAGTATGAGAAGTCTAATGTTTCTTCTATGATTTTCTAGAGAAAAAGCATATAAAGATTAATATTAGAGCATTAAGAGTATATTGAGATGTCAGGATGTGTTACAGACCTTTCGGAAGTTATTCATGTTGGGGATGGTTTATGTACAGTAGGGCTGGTATATATAAAACTCTTTTTTTTAAAAAAATTCGGGTTCATAGCTCAGTCGGAAGAGCATGGCTATAATTGAAGCAGAAGTGTTCGATTTCATTTGACAGCCAAGGTCGGGAAGTTCGAATCTCCCTGAACCCACTTTTTTTCAAGAAATTTATTTTTCACTGATTCAAGTTGGTTCTACTTGCTCTTTGATCTTAAATAGTTACAAAATACTTGAAACAGTCACTTTTTACAATTCAGAGGTAATTCATATAATATTTTCAAAGAAAACTTTTTTACATGATATTTTCTTTCTTAAGAATGATCTCCACAGCCTCAAGAGTATCCTTTGCATGCTCAGCAATTTCAATACCTGGTATAGGAGTATTATTACTATCACCAATCACAATATTAACGACACCAGGGCTTGGTTTGGCATTTCTATCAAAGACAATATTTTGTGCATTTCTGATATAATAAAACTGGCTGACTTCGGCACCTCCTTCCTGCTTGACAAGCTGTCCGATATAATCCAATGAATTTTTATCAGTTTTTCCATAAAGATTGACATCAATCCCCGATTTATACAGTTGAGAATAGATATCTTTCCAGGCGGCCATGAAGGCTCCAGCTCCGAATCTTGGTCCAGGGGAAGCCAGAGACTTTACATTAAATTCATTATTAGCAACATAAATAGGAATATGGGTCTCAGGGGCCTTACTTGGTAGTTTATTCGCAATTTCTCCATTAGGGGTACTCATCAGGTCACAAAATAGCTGGTTTGTCTCAATCCAGCTTTCAGGGTTACTTAGCACGAAAATGGCGTGAACCTGGAGTGGGCTTTTTAAAACTTCGATATCATCTATTCCCAGTCTTTTCGATATTTTCCTTCTTGTTTCATGTAATTCGGGGCAGTCTTTAGGTCTCTCACTTACAGGAGTGAGACTGGGGAGTAGTGTGTTATATTCATCAACTGTGATGTATTTAGAAACTCCACAGTCTTTCATCAAATTATCATAATCTCCATGGCCAGCAAGTAGGATCAACCTGTCCTTGTATTCAGCTAAGACTGGCCTTAGGGATGAATATGCCATTAATATTTCATTTTTAGTGAGCTGATCCTTTGGATCTGTCAAATTAAGCTCTGAATTCAAGACATCAGCTTGTTCACTCTCTAGTCTATTTGCCATTCTAGTTATTATGGCAAAGGGAATCTTTCTCTCCTGTTCCTTGGGTTCTGAAGTGTTTGCATTGCTTGATTTTAGGGTTTTGGACTTGAGAAATTTGATAGCCTCGGGTAACTTTAGGGAAAACAGTTCCTCCTTGGTGAGGAAGTCGTCAAGATCGATTAGAATAAAGGGGACCTTAGTGTTGCTAATCTCCATGTTGTAAATTATTTTTATTGGGCGTTTTGGATTCGAAGATATATATGCTATAACTTGAAAAAGAATTTCTATAGGAAAAAAGGTTGGCTCCAGAAAACTAGGAGATTTCCTTTGACTTTAAAAAATGCACATTGGATGGAGATTTTCACTAAGAATAATGTACATCTTCATAAGATCTATTTTACTTTAGATACATATATTCTTTTTGAGTAAAAAATACTGTGGAAATGGGTAAAGAAAAAATTGTACAAATTAAAAAAAAAATGTCATTACCTCTGTATACAATTGAGTATTAAAAATTCTGAAGCTAATATTTATTTGTATCCTTGGAGAATTATATCAACAAATTCACTAAAAGCCAATGGTTTTCCAAGTACTGCATCCGGCCCATATTTTCCAAGAAGTTTAGTACAAGCTTGCTTGGTTTCCTCTCCTTTAACTACTAGTATCATGCTCTTTTTCAGCTTATGTTGACTTTCATAATTCCGAATATCCTCACATATTTGTGCTATGTCTCCCAGGGTTTCTTCCAAATCGAGAATCACAATATCAGTAGTAACACCTGCTCGGTGCTGAGCCACAAATTTCTTGAAGACTTCAGAGTATTTGGTAGTATGAGCTGTGATAGTCCCATTAATCTTAAGGAAGTATTGCTGGAAGAGTGCCATAGCTAATTGTGAATCGGCTGCTACTAGCGCATTCACTTCCTTAATACACAGCTCATTGAAACTCTCTGTGAAGTTTAGGTTCTTGTCCTTAGAGGGAATTTGTCTAGTCGGAATACATACAATAAATGTGCTTCCTACATTTTCCTTGGAATAGGCTTTAATGTCTCCTTTCATAAGCTTGCAGATCTCCTTTGTAATGAATAAGCCCAGCCCAGTCCCTGCTTGCCTCTTTTGATTGTCCTTACAAACTTGTGAAAATTTATTGAAGAGGCCTTTCATATCTTCAGACCTCATTCCACATCCTGTATCATGGACTTCCATTCTGAGGATGCCCATCTCATTCTGATCCCTTAGTAATTGGTCAGAAACTCTTCTTTTGAAGTCGGCAAGACTCTGGGCTGTCATCATATCTTGTTTTTTGCCCAATACTGGGCTGGAAGCAGCGTGGTTGATGCCGTACTTGAAGCAATCCTCATCCAGCCTGGTTTTACCTGGGATCCATTTAATCTTGATGTGGATTGTCCCCTTTTCTGTGAATTTAAGGGCATTTCCCACTAAATTCAGCAGAATTTGAGTTATTCTCATGGAATCCAGCAGAAGATACTGAGGGAAGTCCCTTGCGAAGGTGATTTTGCCTATGATTCCTTTTCTTTTGATAAGTTCCTCACAAATGGACCAGATTCTTGAGAATAATTTTTGAGTTTGGGTTTCTGACAGATTTACCTCAAGGCTCCCAACTTCTAATTTGCCTGAGTCAAGAATGTTGCTAATAAGCTGAAGGATGATCTCTCCACATATTTTCGACGTCTCGATCATATTTTTTAATTTTGGAGACAATTCTTCCTGCAGAGCTAGTTCCAGATTCCCCAACAGAGAATTAATGGGATTTCTGAGTTCGTGTGAGACTGTTAGAATAAAGCCTTCAAGCTTACGCATAGCGCTCTCGGTTTGTTTCCTAGACTTTTTTAAAGCCTGATTTGACAATATAAGACGCCTGTACTGGAGGTACACAATAACCAAATTCAAGCAGATAAAAGCTGTGGCCCCTTGTACATAAAGGCTTGTAAACAACTGTGGACCATGGTCCCATAAGTAGTTCTCCAAGGCTTCAACATAAAGAAAATTTAGGTAGCCAATCTGGACTAGCGAAGTCATTACAGTAAGAGCCAAGCTTTTTGTCTTTAGAAGCACTAGTACTGGATAGAAAATGGGACTTTGAAGGCAGAAGGTGAAACCTGTTGGCTCTTTGATCAGAAATATTGGTATCAGGCATCTGAAAATTGTAAAAATCAGTTGATAGGCCCAAGGATAAGATCTACAAAAAGCTAAAAAACTAAGGAAGGAAAGAAACATTGCTGAGCAATAAATGAGGTGCACTTTGTAATGGATATCAGACAATGGAATGAGAAATGCATAGATTGCAAAGGCGATGATTTCGGAATTGAAAAAGCATTTGTTTGACGCAAAAATTTCTTCTCTCTCTTCAGAATCTCGAAAAAGAGCTGGGTTTGGATAGCAGATACATCTAATTAGTGTCTCCATTCAGCGGGAGTGAAAAATAAAAACTAACTTTTGATTTATTAATTCATCAGAAAATTCGAATTTACTGACTAAAGCAAAGACAATTAGACTTCAAAATTTTCACGGACTCTTCTTTAGTTCTCGACAAGGCAAGAAAATAAATTTAATGTGACCATATAGAACATTCACTGTTCCATTAGTTCTTAGAACCATTATTATTGACTATAAACCCTATGAGACTTTCCAAATCATCAGGAATCCTTCCGATAGCTAATGCTCGTTCTACACTATTAAAATTAGAATTGAAAACTCAATTCAGAAATTAGTAAATCATAAGTTTATACCAAAATGGTTAAACCCGTCCCAACTAGTGACTACTGGCATATTCAGCATTCTAAGTTTGTCCATTTGCATGGATCTTTAAATGAAAGTAGGATAATAAGTACTCATCCTGATATCTTCCCGAGTTTAAAATTTGGGTTTTATTGATGTCGGTTGCTAGAATTTAATAATAATCCAGTAAAAGCTTAAATGTCGTCTTGAGACATTCTACATTTCAGTCATAATAGAGGTATCTATTGCGCTCATGAGTATAGTCTTACTCGATGTGAACTGGATGAGCATTATCCGTCACGGGTTTACAATTTTTCTCAAGTTTTAGGGACAATTTTAAAAGAATATCTTTCAGCCTAAATCTTTACGATAGAGACGATCCCACTAGATACTAAGGAGGAAGTACTATCAAAGTTAGGTGGGTCGTACTAGATAAATCAGATCCATCATTTTCTAATCGAATTTGAAAATTACAATTAATTTGTACTAGGATTAAGAGATTTAATTACACCGAAACCGAATTAGACAAAAAATTAAGGTGAGTATGATTAGCCTTTGTCACTAAACCCTGATAAGTAGTCCAAGACCTCAGCACTTACCAGTTATGAAAAGCAAGGATATTAATTTGTCTTATTAAAATTAGTCATCACCCTTGCAAATTCAGATCTTCCAGCATCAGTCTATATTCATTCTTCATTTTCTTGATGAAGGCTTGTACAAAGCAGTCAGTTTGACACAGTTCCAGAAAGCATCAACGATGGATTTTGTATAACCCATTCAGTCACAAATAACAAAGAATTGCGTGCTCACTCAAAAGTATTTCCGGTAGGGGAGCAAGTAACTACCAAAATGATTAGAACAAAGCAGTAGTTCATAATATTCGTAAAATTAGTGCTGGAGTAATAATATTCATTTAGGCACTTCTTACACTCCATTGTGTAAATGATGTTAAAGCCAGAAAACTTCTCTATTCCAAACAAAACCCACGAGGTTCAGGTGAGCTGAACCTGAATTCCAGGTGGTAGAGGGTTGATTGGCATCAGCACTGTAAACAGCAATATGTAATTGAGGTCAGTAAAATGAGAAAGAATTTTGAGATTTGTTGAGCAAAGATGAAATTGTGTGACAAGTTTCTATTTTATAAAAGGAGGAAAGGCAGCCTTGGATAGCATGAGCAGTGACTTGCTATAATATACAGTTTTTGCTGGGAAGGAGTAGTCAGAGTATACAATTAGGTTCAGGTTTAATTTAACTTCAATTTTGACTTAATCTGTTCACGACAAAAGTCTCGTTTTAAATTATTTCATTTGAACAAAGGTTCCTTAGTTAGTTGGAAACGGAGATAATTAAATTTGTTCAATAATATCACAGAATTGGAAAGTTCTGAGAGGCACTAAGACCTTCTATAAATCCTGAGAGTTTGTAGGTTCCTTGTGACAAATTTTAAATATAGAATTAGGATTGAATTGTTTAAGGCTAGGCTTTGGATTGTTTAAGATGAGTAATCAATGATTCTAATAATAGCTCCCAGCTATTTAAAGGGTCAGTTCAGGTCTTATTATAATCAATTGTTTATATGATAACAACAAATGGAATCAATTAAGCCTAAAATGCAATACAGACAACTTGGAAAGTCAGGCCTCAAGGTATCAGTTCTCAGCTATGGCCTGATGGGTATTAAGGACCAGAACCTTGCAAACCAATTGGTCCGTAAGGCTTATGAGGGTGGAGTTAACTACTTTGACACTGCTGAACGCTATCGTGATGGAGAAGTTGAAATACTTCTTGGAAATGCTCTCAAAGAGCTTAAAGCTCCAAGGGAAGATCTTGTCATTTCGACAAAAGTATACTGGGGAGGAAAAGGAGTCAACAGAATTGGTCTTTCTAGGAAGCATGTTATTGAGGGAACCCTTGCTTCTTTGAAAAGATTGCAGCTAGATTATGTTGACATCTTATTTGCTCATAGAGAAGATGATGAAACCCCTCTAGAGGAGACGTGTAGAGCATTTGATTGGCTTGTTAAGAATGGGAAAACGCTGTACTGGGGCACTAGTGAGTGGCCAGCTAAAAAGATTTGGGAAGCTTTCGGCATCTGTGAGAAGTACAACCTGGAAAAGCCAATTGTGGAACAGTGTGAGTACAGTATGATCACTAGGCAGAAGATGGAAAATGATTACGTTGAGTTATTTGAAAAATACGGGCTGGGGACAACTGTTTGGTCTCCTCTTTGTGGAGGTATCCTCGCTGGAAGATACAACAAAGATGTACCTGAAGATTCCCGATATGCAGTAGAGCCAGCAGCCAAGCAATTTTATGCTAAGTGGCTTTCTCCAGAAAATATTGGCAAGACAAGAGAGAAATGCCTTAAGATTGAGCAGATCGCTAAAGAACTTGCAGGAAGTATGGCTCAACTTGCCATTGCTTGGGTCATTAAAAACAAAGACACCTCTACTGCTCTCTTAGGAGCCTCTAAGGTTTCTCAAGTGGAAGACAATTTTGGAGCTCTTACTTTGCTCGAGAAAATTTCTCCTGAAATCGAGGAGAAACTGGAAGCGATTCTTGGAACTAGGCCAGAGACTGGCTTGAATCCCAAGACCTGGCAACCTAAACCTGTGAGAAGATGATTTTATAATTTGGATGTCTGACTCAAATTTATTATCTATATGAACAAGATATAATCAACTTATTATCCTGATCAAAAGTCTAATTTGTGTTGACTTCAAGTGATTTTATACGCACGACTAGATGCAACTGTTGTGCAGTATACCAATTTAGATGAATTAGTACTGAGATAAAATCCCAAATTTTCGAGGTTAGTCCTCAAGAAGTCTCGAACCAGTTTAGAAATAATTCAAAAATGCCGTATTATCCCTTCTGGAAGATTACCTGGTCTTGCAACCTAAATTACCTTATCGATTATTATGGTGTAAAGGAATTCAAACGCAAGGTCAAAAGTGAGTGTAAGGTAGTCATTGACAATAAAGTAATTGTTTTTCTACACTTAAAAACAGCCATGACAAAGTCAAAAGTGGCATGTTATTTTCTACGGGCTGAGTCCGTGGAAGACTCCAATAAAAAGGAATTTGATCAGGCAAAAGAACAGTCAACTGAAACAGTTTACATAGAAGACAACTGCCCAAAAACAACCAAAAAGAACACATTTTCTGAAGGCAACGCTTGTTGTAGTAGAGAAGTGGCTGATAATAATACTGAGCAAATGTCCTCCAGCAAGAAGATCAAGCCAAATCCTGAAGTCTTACACACAGAAAATATGAGCTCCAGCTCAAAGAAGAAGGTCCACTTTGAAGAATATAATAAAGAAGAGCCTAGAAGTACCTTCAAGTACAGCGATTTCAAATGGTATAATGAGATTTATCCAGATGAGGACTCCAAGTCGACTCAGGAGCCAACAGATGAGAATTCTAAGGATCTTTTTGAGCAAAAGCTCAATGAGGATGTATCTAAAGAGAATATTATATTGAGAATCATGGATGGAGAGTCAGTGGCTAGCTTGGTCCTTGAAAGTAAAAGAACCAAGAATGTCAAGATGTTTACAATTATACATGAGAATCTTGAGAAATTTAAAAGTATGGAACAATTAGTCCGAGATACAGAACGACAAGAAAATCAAAATACTCCCAAAGGTGCAAGATTCAACCTGAAACCTATAGCCAGATCTCTAATTTTCTAACTTGAATTGAGTTGATAATATGAATATTGTATTGAAATTTCATTTGTATGATTCATTGCTTGTATTGTGTGCAAATATTTGGAAAGAGTCCCTTTTCATAAACAAATTGATAACATAAGCATATTGATAAGAAAGAATAGAAAGATGTTATCGAGTCTTGTCCTTAGTATGCAAAGATAATTGAAAATTTCAGAATCTATACCTCAAAGAGCAGAGCATGACCATCCCTATTCAATGAAATTTCTGCTGGGCTAGGGAAGTTGGATTCTTTTTGTCTACAACTTTTACAGCAAAACAAGCAATATCTACATCATTATTCGGAAGTAACTAAGCAGATTTTTCATTGAAATACCATATACACCACCTGTCTTTGTTATAGAGGAAACAATTCCTCGTTTTATTTGGGGTCTTTTAACTGATTAAGGCTTTTTGAAAATTTTCAGAAAAAATTTCTTATCACGGCAAACATAGTGCTATCCTTCATCTTATATGATAATCAGAGATCATCCATCTATGATAAAATAGTTATATTGTTTCTTTCTTACCCAGTTCTGATCAAAGATTATTCTCCACATTCCCTAAGGTATTTTTTTTGGTAAGAAATACTACAGGCAAAGAATTCAATCTTCCTTTAATTGTAGTCTCTTATCAATGAAGATAGAGGTATGGATTATATAACTACTTTCTATGCTAATATGAAGGACATTTATATATAATAATACTAATATGGAGGATTTCTGGATCTATAGCTCAGTTGGAAGAGCATGGCCAAACGACTCTCTTTATCCCCTGGGCCAAGGTCGGGAAGTTCGATTCTCTCTAGATCCCCTTTTTAATCAAGCCAGAGTCAAATAAACAAATCAGAGTCCGTTCTACTTAATTGTTTTAATTGTCAGGCAATTTGACAATGTTTTAAGAAGAAATTCAATTAATCAAGTTTACTCAATGAGATTATTAACAATTATCCAAAACAATAATGACAAGCCTATAGCAGAATGATTTAAACTTTTTGTCAATAGAAAGTTTACATCTCAACAAATGATGGTTTTCTCGGATTTGTCCTTAGATTCCCACCAGCTGAGCAATATTGGAACTTCGGGTGAGCCTGGAGTTTGTTGCTGTCAGCAAAGTAAGCTCCTCTATGAACTTATTGACTAAATAGAATGAACTGGCTCAAGCTTATACTTAAGGGTTCAGAATCTTACTCACACTTTACTTTGGAAGGCTCTAATGCAAAGAATGTCTTAATTAGGGTATATTTGCTGTACAACATTGGTTATTTATGTTTCTAGTCTGCTAGTTACTCTACCCTAGCTGAATGATCAAATTAGAGTCTTAAAAAGTGAACAAAGTAATTAATGACAACATATAAGTCCAAGAAAATAAAATTTGAGAAAATAAAAAATTGGCAAAAAAGATATTTTTATGCTTCCAAGGATCAAGTGTCAACTTCACACCCATTCAGACCTTGATAGAGTTTGTTTGGCTCCTACTTGTGACGAGCGACTCCTCTGCCAAAGGTGCCAAGCTAAGCATGCCCAGAAACATCAATCTTATATCCAAAATCTCTCATCAGTTTTCAGAAGAGACTTCAAAGAGCTTGTAAAGAAGGCTCAAGAGGCTCACAAGAATGCCTTCGATTCCCTAGTCGAGGTTGAGAATATTCTGGACACGGCTTATGAGAAATGCAAGCAGATATTACATCAAGAAAGAGAAAAGATTACCATAAATTCGAAGGAGCTATCAGATTTCGAGAAAGAACATGCAGAAACAATAGCTGAACTCAAACGTCTTAGGAGCCATATTTTAGGTCTAAAGAGAAAGCAGGAGAATAGTATAACTGATGAGGATATGTATAATATCGAGAAATATGTTGAGAAGCTTGTGGACTTTGATTCAGCAGTTCATGAACGACTTGCTGTGTTCAATTTTTCAGCAAGGAATTTGATTAATCAGTTTAAAGAAATGCTTGATGATCTGGCAGCTCCTTCTTATAAAAATAATATAAGAATAGACCCCGAGTCCCTGAAATTAAAGGGGACTGCTATGAATAAATCACCTATTTGGGGTGATGGGATTGAAATAATAGAGTCGAAGAACTTGTTGGTATTGGGAGGAAAGCTTGGAGAATTGACTCTTTGGGATAATCAAACATATAAGATGCTTTATAGCATCAAGGCTCATTCAAAGTGGATAAGCAATATAAAATATTCAAGAAAAGTGGATCATCTTTTTACTTGCTCTATAGACAATAATCTCAACGTGTACAAAGTTTCTAGAGATTCAAATTGTTCTATCAGATTAGTCAAAAGAATTCCTCATATAGATTCCCTTTACTGTCTACTCCCTCTTGAGTCTCGCAACGTCTTAATCACATCAGGCAAGAATATGGGCATGAAACTCTGGGATCTAAAGACTCTTCGCTCTTTGGGAGAAGTCGATTCAGGAGGGAAATTAGGAGTTGGAACACAGGTTCTGTATATTGAAAAATATAATATGCTTGCTGCTGGGTTTTACGGTGGGTATGTTGGGCTGTATGATGTTGAGAGTTGGAAGGAACTAACAACTGCAAATACCAATAACTCGAGCTGGTTCATTAACTCGTTAGCTTATATAGAGAAGCAAGATTTATTGTTTGCGTGTGTAGAGATGGGAAGGCTTCGATGCTGGAAGATACATAAAGCGGAAGAAGGGTATTTTACATTAATGTTTTTGAGGGACTTCCGACCGGAGGGCTCTGATATAACTTTCTTGATTCCTGTGAATAATGAGAAGAAGATTCTTCTGAGCAATTTATCAGTGGGATTGCATTTCCTTGATTTGGAAAGTGGGCATTCTGAAAGTATTTTGGAATTGAAGCATATTATTTCTGGAGTAAAAATTCTTCCGAAGTCTAAGAGGCTAGTTGTGGTAGGATATAACACTGAAAAAGTTGTAATCTATTCATATAAATGATCATGTCTTCTGTTCTTCTTATGTGAAAATGTATGTCACTTATGCTAAAGTCTCAAGTTATAAACTTAAATGGCCAGATCCTACAAGTCAATATCTTCTCTCAATAAAAACTAAAATAGAGTCTTCATTCGTTATCTGGTTTTATACAAGGCCCATCATTTGTGTGCACAGTTCTGGACTCGTTGAAAGCTTCTCAAGGTTCTAGAATTTCTTCTCACTTTGAATCTTTTATTTGGATTCGGTGATTCTTATTCTCTCTAGAATTGCTGTTTCTAAAAACTATTAGCATTGTAAGTTCTATTTAGAAGGTAAAAGGAAACAAAATTGTCAATCCAAGCACACAAAATTGTCGATTTTCGAGGATCGAACTAAAAGTTGTAATATGTGAATACCTAAAAATTTCAAATAGTGAGAACTTGGAGGTCTAATGTTGAATAAAACTTTCATTACAAGACCTGTTATCTTTTAACCTGAAAAGGAAATAAGTCACCAGGATAAAACGGTTATTGAAATACTCCATTTCCTGTATCTTTAAACTACAAGTATTTAATTCGGCTCTTTTACCATTTTTAAGGTTTTCTTGATATTTCTCTTCAATATTATACCCATTTGTCAAAGAGAATGTTGAGGCCTAATAGCCCTTTCTTTTTCCAATACAATTTAAATAAAAAAGATTTAATCTAGAGCAATTAATACTAGATCAACCTTTTTAGACTCAAGGTGAATAAACAAGACTTAAATTTTTATAAAGCACAACATACTCAAGCACTTTCCAGTTAGCCTATTCTATGAGATCTTTTCTTTTTCTTCTCACACTAATCCTTTTCCAAATCTCTCAGGCTTCAGATCCTTTCGCCTTCCTTCGTAGTTACTACAGCCAGATGTTGCCCAAGAAGGAAGAAGAGAAAAAAGTGAGTCTTTCTCTAACCTCAAAAGGCCTCACACCTTCCTGCTATAATGCTAGAGAATATCGTTATGGCTCAGGAATGCTTGCAACTGAAGTTACCTGTAGTCCTGGATACCAGGTTTTATCGGGTATCTGTCAGGTCTATGGAAAGGGTGAAATTTCCAACCAATATAGTGCTGGGGATCCTGGCAGTACTGACACCTCTTATCACTGTGAGTCAATTAGCTACAGCATGTCTAAGTATACATTGAGCGCACGAGCTTGGTGTTGTAAGTTTGTTTAGGAGAGATTACTCACTTCGGGGAGCTCTATGATGTTCAGGGATGCTTGAACAATTGCTAGTGCACATGTTGTAAAGCAATAAAAAAATTAACTTTGGGATTTTCTTGTAATTTAGTCCTTTTTTTTTGTTTTTCAATACTTTGCATCGTTTTCCCTGAATTAGCTCCCTCATATTCTTTCTGTACCATATCAGGATGTAAGATATGTGTTATGCGATACAGTTGCCTGGAAAACCAGGCCTAATAATTTGCTTCAGCAATAGAAATTCTTCGCTCTACGAAAATTCGAATTTCTTATATCATCTGCACAGCTAATGTACATAATCTTCAATCTAATCTAACAAATCCATACCTTATGAAAACAGGAAACCTTATTGTTAAACCTTTAACAGCTAGACTTGAGCTAGACACCTCTGCCATCTTACCTATGGACCCATATGTTAAAGTAATATGTGGCAAACACGAGGTAAACTCCTCAGTTGCCACCAAGGAAGGGAAGACCCCCACCTGGAATGAGCAGCTCTTCCTGAGAGTTGAAGACTGTGATTTTATTGTTTTCCAAGTTTGGGACAAGAATAAATTCGATAAAGATGATCTAATAGGAGAGGGAAAGTTGACATTCACAAGACTTGAAGCTTTTCCAGAAGGCTATCAGGACTGGATTCAACTTAAGAGTGGAGAAGTAGAGGCCGGAGGTCTTCTTGTTGATGTGAGATTCCAGGCGGATCCTGTATTAACCAAGAGTGCGTCAACAGGTGGAACACAAGTGTTCCAGGAATGGAGTGAACACTGTGGAAATACCCCAGACATCCCGCCAATTGAGAAAGAAAGAAATGTGCTTCAAGGAACCTATGCAGGAATGCTACAGGATGGTGACACTCTTCCTACTTGTGAAGATGGCCAGAAATATAATTACCCTTATTAGGCAATTTTAGGCAGAACTTTTATTTTTAGGCGGACTTGTATCTTTTGATATTATGGTCGATAACACTTATACAAGATCTTTGTAATGCTCTTGAAAATGTCCTTTCTTTTAAATGTGGATAGAAGATGATAGCGAGATAGAACGTGTTGTTTAGAGTAGAGAGGTTGTTATCTAGGATGAAAGTCTATAGAATAGGTTAATACCAATTGAAAGTTCTAAATTGAAATAGAAATTTTCTTATTGATTAACAAATGCAATATTTCACTGTTTTCACATTAGCCTATGTTCTTTGATCGGGAGGGTTTAATTTCTAATTCTGGACACCTTGGCTATATATTCAAAGAGGCTAATCATGATAAACGTATTTTTATTTGATCGCAACAGAACTCAAAAATGACTTTTGGTACTCTTCGTGTTAAAGTCCTCCACGCTAAGCTTATTCTCAATGTAGACCCTGTAGGCCACCAAGACCTCTTCCTTAGAGTCAGGCTTGGCGACCAGGTTCAAAAGAGTTCATTATTTATGAATGCAGGAAAGAATCCTACATTTGACTGTGAGTTCGAGTTCAAGAGAACTTATGAGGATAAAGTCTGTGTCGAAATTCTTGCTCAAAAAGAAGAAGAGGAGATTTATATTGGCTGCACAGAAATTAAATTCACAGACATCTTAAACAAAAACAACATGCTAACTGATTGGCACCAGGTGGTGAACAAGAAGAAGGTTTATGGAGAAATGTATGTTGAGTGTAATTTCTTGCCAGAAAAGCTTGACAGGAAGACAGCCCCAGAACTCCAGGAGGAGAACATTGGTTATATGACCAATAAAGCATAATATTGTTATTATGGATATAATTTATCTATCTATTTGCCATTCATATTCGGATGATATCATGATCGTATGATAGAAGCTTCTTTCAATAATTGGGAGAGAAAAGAAGTTTAATTTAAAAGAAAACTCTTTAGTCCTTTAATTAAATCTCTTTATTTAGCTTCTAATTAGAATTTTCTCCCTCGTATAAGGATTAGGCTAAGACAATCTAGTTCCAGTTGGAGCCTTTACAACTAACAGAGAGCCGTTAGAATTTCTTTATAAATTAACCTACTAAGCTCCTCTGGATAATATATATCTAAATTTATGATCACTTAGAGGCATCATAAACCTTTCTAGCTCATAACGAGCCTTTAGCAGAATTCTCTTGTGCTTCTTAGAAGGACAAATGACTGAAATTAATAAAATCTTCATTGTATATAATTTGATACCATACTCAACTTTATCTAATAGAAAGAATCCATGATCAAAGGAAATTTGATTATTAGACCTCTTAGCGCCAAGCTACTTCATGACACGGAGCTTTTCGGGAAAATGGACCCTTATGTGAAAGTAACCGTGGGCACTAACTCCAAATTGAGTCCTGTCGCTAAAGGACAGCATCTGCAACCTAGCTGGGACTCTGAATTCTGCTTCAGAATTCAAAATGATGAAGTCATCTACTTTGAAGTGTTCAACAAAGAAACTATCAGTAGAGACGATTTAATAGGTTCAGGATCAATCTACCTCTCAAGTTTACTTAATAAGGGCCCCATTAGTGACTGGCTTCCATTGGTATATAAGGACAAGCCCGCAGGTGAACTCCTGCTTGAAATTCAATTCTTCCCCGATGGTGGAGTTTTGGGAGCTAGCCAAGTTAGCTCAAAAGGAGTAACCACGTTCACTACTGACAACCAACCAAGTAATTTAGGCATCGTTGGCCAAGAGCAGGGAGTAAGCCAAGAATTCACTCAACCTAGCATGGGTTATCAAACTTATGGCCAACAGAACACTGGGTACACGCAAGTAACCAATCACCCCACCTCTGGGTACAGTCAAGGGTACAGGGAAGGGTACAACTTAGGTATTAGTCATAACCAGGGAGTGAACCAAGGGGTAAACCAATAGTAAAATTTTCGATATTTTTTATTGATTTTCATAGAAAAGGGGGAGAATCCAAAAGAACTTTGGCTATTTAGCTATAATTGAGTTATATTTATATTTATTTCGTTACTTATTTCTCTAAAGGTGAAGAATTTTGTTGGGTCATAAATAACCGGTTCCACTGTCAGAATTTTTTAACCATTGTACATTTTAATATAACAATAAAACTACTTCTTTAAAAAAGCATCTCAAAATAAGGAGTTGATATTAAAAAACGGTCAAGATCAATCTAATCTAAAAGAAAATAGATATAAAAATCTCTATTTATTTTCATAAAAAGAATGTTCTTTAGAATCTTAGACAACGAAAGACTAAGATTAATCATATCATTTATTGTATAATTCGACACAACACCTAACTTTATCTCTTAAAACAGAATCATGATGAACGGAAACTTGATTATTAGACCTCTTAGCGCTAAGCTGACTCATGACACCGAGCATTTTGGGAAAATGGATCCTTACGTGAAAGTGATCTTGGGAAATGAGTACAAGGAGACTTCGGTTGCTAAAAATCAACACTTGAATCCTACATGGGACTCTGAACTGTCTTTCAGACTCAACAACAATGATGTTATTTATTTTGAAGTTTATAACAAAGAAACTCTCACAAAGGATGATTTAATAGGCTCAGGATCACTATTTGTCTCAAGTTTCATTAAAAAAGGACAATTTAGTGAATGGCTTCCCTTAGTATTTAAGGACAAGCCTGCAGGTGAGCTTCTTCTCGAGATCCAGTTCTTCCCTGATGGTGGGCAACTGGGAGCAAATCAAGGAACTAGTTCTAAAGTAGGCAACTACTCTCAGGGAACCTATACTCAACCCACTCATTTGGGCACTGTAGGCCAGGAGCAAGGAGTAGGGCAAGCATTTACACAACCTAACACAGGTTTTCAGACATTTGGCCAACAAAGTACTGGCTCCACTCAAGGAACCAATTTACCTAATACTCAATACTACCAGGGATTCAAAGACGGATTCAAAGAAGGATTCAATCAGGGACTTAATCAGGGAATGAATCAAGGCTATAATCTGTAGTAAATACTGAGATATTTTATGCTAACTTTTTATAGCAAGTAAAGAAAGCATGAAGGATCTCTGCCAAAATGCTAAATTTATTTTTCCTAACGCCTATTTAGTAACTTTGATTCACTAAAGCTCATAATTTTCGTCATCATTAGTAGAACAGCAGTTTGATCGAAAAGAAGATAGATTTTAGTCCTTTAATTAAATCTCTCTGTGATTTTTCCAATTAGAATTGTCTTTTTCATTATACTGTATTTGGTTAATAGACTGCAAGTTGAGATAAGCTGACTTTATTACTTGATAGTAGGGGCTGTCCTAACATTTAAGATAGTTTTATTGGTATCCTTAATTAGAGCTTTCCAAGCTAGTGTTTTTTCGGTTCATATCCTCATGGAAACTTCATAAACTCTTCTAGCAAGAAACAGAACCATAAAAAGAATTTTCTTCGGATTCTTAGAAGACCAAAGGACTGAAATCACTGAGGATTTTCATTCTGTATAATTTAATACCATATTCAACTTTATTTGAAACATGATGAACGGAAACTTAATTATTAGACCTCTCAGCGCCAAGCTGACTCATGACACCGAGCTCATCGGTAAAATGAATCCTTATGTGAAAGTTATCGTTGGAAATGAGTTCAAAGTAACTCCTGCAGCCAAGAAACAACACATGAATCCCTGCTGGGACTCTGAACTCTCTTTCAGACTCAACAACGCTGATGTTATTTACTTTGAGATTTACAACAAGGAGACTCTCTCAAAGGACGATTTGATAGGCTCTGGATCACTCTTTACCTCAAGCTTCCTTAACAAAGGATCATTCAGTGAATGGGTCCCCTTGGTATACAAGGACAAGCCTGCAGGTGAGCTTCTTCTTGAGATTCAGTTCTTCCCTGATAGTGGACAGATGGGAGCAGGCCAAGGAATCAGTTCAAAATTAGGAACGACCTACACCCAAGGCACCTATACCCAGCCCACTAATTTGGGTACTGTAGGCTCTGGACAAGGATTTACCCAACCAAGCACCGGCTATCAATCTTATGGCCAGCAGACATCTGGCTATGGCCAAGGCACTCAATTCACTCAGCCTAGCACAGGCTATGGTCAGAGTACAGGTTATGGCCAGAGCACAGGCTACAGTCAAGGAAGCAATATTCCTGGCTCCGGATTCACTCAGGGAAGC